>MDTC01018152.1_pt1 | contig 55980 bp, 78 predicted proteins | sample 811181 | NCBI WGS metagenome assembly MDTC01 (sample SAMN05326644, study PRJNA326480) | marine metagenome | isolation source: seawater | place: Pacific Ocean: North | collected 2011 | reverse complement strand
CTCGATTATCGTTATCGATTCTTCTTTGAGCTTCAGATAAACGAGTGCTGATGGCCCATCAAGGACTACTGGCCTTGCAATTTTACCTGCAGCGCCCTTTAGGGTTGGTATTTTCGATAGCGGAGAGAATAGATCCTCATATTCATCGAATCTTAGTCCGTCCTCTCTCAGAGTCCCAAAACCGACATTGTTCTCGATGGCCTTTTCGAGATTATCAATGGATTCCGACACACCACATCCCCTCAGACTTCTTCATCCCTTGCTGCTGAAATCGCCCCAGATATTGTCTGAATGATTAACAGGTTCGCCACACCCAATGCTAATGCGTAAAACCCGAATCTCACAGGATTAGAGAATATCCCTATCGGCCCGTATAGGGCTTGGTCTAGTTCCCTAGTGAATGTATTCTGTATTGCGTTCATCTCTTTGTTCAAATCAAAACTCATCTTAGTCCACCAACCATAACTTTCCATCTGCCCTTTCCTCTATCTTCCAGTCTCCACCAATAATCATCATAATTCTCTCATAACCAGGGGGAGGACAGGTGACATACAGCTTCGGTTGCTCGCCCCCTTCCTCTCCGAAATGGTGAATGTAATCATCCTTCTCGCCCTTTTTGTTAGTTTTTGCCGATGTGTAGCCTATGAACGGACAGTCTCCCTCGCCAAGCGCGACTAACGGGCTGTTCTCATCAGGCAACCATACAGTCTTTGACACGATTTCCGTTGGATCTGTTCCGTTGAACTGCCTATACAGGTCGATTGCATCGTTATCCACTTTCGTCTTCTTTGACTTACTGGATTTCTTCTTGCCCCCCAAGTGCGGATTCAACTTTGCCTTTACCTTCTTCGTAGGCATGATCCACTTCTTGGATATTCTGTCTGGTGCTGTGCCATCCTTGAAATTTACATCGTGACCCCATGACTTGAGCCCTCTGCAAAGTGCCTCAAGACCCAACAGGTGGTGCGTAGCATTCGATTTCCCATCGAAGGTCACTATGAACTCGCCGTTCTTTTCCTCCATAGTGACATTCCAATTCGATTTCTTAGCCATTCCCTCACCTCATTTGATACTTGGCGTTGCAATCCTCGCACTTGTATATGTCACCATTTCTCTTCATCTTGACAACTCGACCCCCACATTCCTTACTTCTCTTCGTCTTTCTGTAAGAGCAACTGTGAGATGTCTTGCGCGACCTGGTGTATTGCCCAGACTTCCACTTTCCTTGGCTACCGCACTTCTCGCACTTGTCTGAAAAGTCCTTGAGTTCCTGTCGGTGGCCGCATTCTCGGCACTCTGCCGTTGCAGGGTTTTTCTTTACCGAGCCTCTTGCATTCGCCTCAACGAACTCCTTTGTGAATCCCGTATTCTGCTCCACCATTACTGATTGGAACCCTTTCTTAACGGCCTTCCCTATCTCCTTCGGTGAAGTCACAATGTATTGATTTCCCTTCTGCATGATCACATACTCTTGGCCGTAATCCGCAGCAACCATGTCCTGTATCGACTTGGCGTTCTCAAGCCCCGTTGCTTGAAGAGTAGTGGGCAGAGGAGGGTTCTTCTTTTTCTTCTTCCCTTTTTTCTTCCTTAATTTCCTCAGAGCCGCATCTGCCTTGGCTCCCGCCGTCGCCATCTTCTTATCCATCTCGGTGGTTTCAGCCCCAACTGTTTTTGCTATATTCTCGGCCTCTCTTTTTTTCTTAGCCTCTTTCTTTTTCTTCTCTGCATCGACTTGATTCTCCATCCATTTTCTTATTTTTGTGAACACAGGGTCCGTCTTGTCTTTTGCTGATTTCGCCTGTCTGTAAAGGTCGGCTGGCAATGTTTTTGATAATGACCCCTTGTACCCTGTGTCTTTTTGCAGTCGCTTTAGGGCATCGGTCCAAATCTTTTTTCTCTTCAATTCCTTTTCTTTCTTCTCCGTGGACCACCTGGATATTTCTTTGAAGAAATTCTCAAGCTTCCTCTCATCCACTATGCTGTCGTCTAAATTAGTATTGTATGGTATGATGCTCGCACTAGCTCTGCCTGCCATAGTGCCCTCAAATAAGGATGCAGTATCGACACCACTAGACTCTTCTTCGACTTCTTCTGCGGGCTCACTTCCACTTGTAGGGTCAAGCATCGTGTAAAGCAACACCGTTTCGGCCTCCTTCAAGTTGTAATTGTAAAGCGACTTTGCCCTTGCCGCGATTATGAACAACAGATCTAGTCCACTTATTGCAGAATTAGGGTCACTCGCAGATTCCGCATACTCGTCAAGAATCTGAATTGTCGGCACGACCCACTTTGAACTCCAACCCTTCGGCTGCTTCCTGAATCCGCCTGAGAACAATGGAACTAGGTAAAACCCACTATCTTTCTTTTCCTTGAATCTGCCTTGTGGATATTTGATATTGAATGCCAATCCTAACTTTACTAGGTGGTCCATAATTTGCTTTTTCGCAGCAGCCTTTGGAAATAACTCGAATACATCATTGAAGGGGTTGCCCGCTAGCCTGTCATCATTTGCCTTTTTGATAGAGTTGTTTACTAACACACTTAGAACATCTGGAGGTATTGATGGACCTTCCTCTGCTCCAATTGAGAATCCAATGTCAATCATTCCCCTTGTCGAATTGAATGCCTTTGTTGACGCTTCGAGTAGTGCCTTTGCGGCTGCGTCCCCATCCTGTCCGAAATTAGCCATTAGTCTCATTGCAGACTTTTCCTGTTCTCCCTTGACTAAAGCAGGTAATGGAGGACCTGGTTGTGCATCAATCTCACCCAAGAATATGTCAAAAAACCAGTTTGATTTGAATTCCGGTTCCATCTCATCTGCCTCAATGTCAACTATGAGGTGGATTGGGTGTGCCTCTGTCATGTCGAGCGCTGTTGGTGAAATACTGTGTAGGAACTTCTCCCTAAATCCACTCGCATACTGTTTGCTCTTGAATGCGTTGTCTATGTGAGGCGCGAGCCTCTGCAAATATGGGATGTTTTTCAGTCTCGTGTTATGGTATGCGGAGATTATTCTCGCGAAGTCCTTCTGCGTGTTCGGCGTTCTGTCTATGTACTTCTCGTAGCCCTTAAGCAATCCATCGATTAGCTTCTCCCTGTCGATTCCCTTTTCATCGAGCCACTTTGAAACCTCCTTGTCGTCTAGTTCACCGCCGCCTAGATCTGCTATGTTTGTGTAAATCTGCCTTCTAATGGTATCTCTAAGCCTTCTTGACTCCCTTGATGATAGGATTTCTGCCTTCGACGGCTTGAATCCCTGAATCTGCGCCCGAATTCTCTTGTCTGCCGAGCCCCTTACCTTGATTGGCCTAGAGGTAGGTGCTTTGAATCCAGATGTAATCTCTGCCATTGTCCTGAATGTCCCTGCCTCATCCATTCTCTTTGCTTGGTCAATCTTCGCCATGTCTGGGAAAAGCCTTCTCGACAATTCGGACGACTCGAACCTCTCAACTGCCTCTGTTGCCTTCAATGCAGATTCGTCGTCATCCAACGGATTGTTCAATACGATTCTCTCATTTGGCATGATGAATATGTTTTCCTCTTCTATAACAGCGTTCATCGCACTCATTATGTCGATTTCGCTCAACGCTGTCGTGTCTTTCTTCTTGTTGTACCTGCCAGTTGCAATAACTGTCTCGTTGTTTTGGAATCTGTCGCTAGTCAACGATCCGCCGTGACCCTTTCTCTTTACCTCGTCACGCTTTGCAGCCAAAATCGGCATGAATGCTGCTATCTTCTTCTTCTTGATTTGCGCAATCTCGTTTCTTGAGAACTTTAGCGGTGTGATTCGACCTTGTACTTTCATTGTTTAGCCCCCCATCGTAGTGCAACTGGGCCTAATCTCTTGCCACCAGCCAACCTCGCATCGTAAACAAGGCTACCATTCAACTGCACCTGAGATACGAATAGGTTGCTCGCGTCTTTCATACCAGGAGGGTGCCCCTCCGACTGGAACTGCTTCGCCACACCTCTGTTGTAAAGCACCTGCTTTGACTTGACATTTGGATCGTAAGACCCGCGTACAGTCAAGTCCTTTACGAAATTCACACTTCCGAAGTCCTTCTCTATCCTCTTCAACAGCTTCCTCACCTGTGCTGTGGCCTTCGAGCCCTTGTTCGCAACTATCTTGTTTGTTGACTTGTCATGCCTTACGAGGATTCTAGGCAAAATTATTCTGTGAGGGACTAAATTTCCGTTGTCCTTCCTCTTTGCGTAAAGAATCTGCATTTTCGGGTGTCCCTTGTCAACTTGGTTCCCCTTCTTGTCGAGCGCGGCTTGCAACTCTGCCTTGCTCTTGTAGGTCTTGTTTCTCCACCTGTAAGTTCCTGCCTTTGACTTAGGGCTTGGGACTTGGCCCTTACCATAATTATCATACAGACTCTCCAAACCCTCTTCTCTTACAACCTTCTTCAAGTATTTCAGAGAAGGGTGTTTCTCTGTAAGAGTCTTGACATTGATTTGGCTTCTCGGAACTATGTCAATTGCAACTGCCTTGCCTATTGCACCCCTAGGGTTATTCTTCACCTTCCCCCTTCCTGTTTGGCTTAGTTCCCGTATATCGTCATCCCCGACCTCTGTAGCGGCCTCAACTGTCTCAGACAGCGAAGCCTCGGTGAATGCATCCGTGTGGAACTTCGCCCTGCCTAAGTCCTCAACGAAGAAGTCAATCGGTGCGAAGAAGAAACTGTCAGATTCTTGGACAGATTCCTTCCAAGTCTTTTTCGGTTGTCTTCTCATTGTAACGGTCAAGGTTCCCTTTGGAACTAGGAAGTCGTTTCCTATTCCAACTGCTAGGTTCGCGTGTATGATGAAGCGCAAGGAGACTGATTTTTGGTCTGGAAATTCGCTCATAATTTCCTGTTGTCCCTCTGGTTCTTCCCCAGTAATAGCCGTATAGAAAATAGGGATCCAACTTGTAGTAAGGACATTGCTATCCCCTAATTTTACCGCAGTCAATCCGGCTGTTCCCCTAGTATCTTCATTCTTGACGAATTGAAGATTATTTCCGGCATTTATTGTTGTGTTTGCTTGGTTTGCAATCTTCATCAGTTCGTGCATGTTATTCTTAGGCCAACCCTTTCGTGTTGGAGGCATGGAGGTGTCGAGGGAAACGAGCAATGGCTCTGGACCGCCTTTGAGGGTGACTTTTGCTTGATTGGCTCCGCCTCCGCCTCCGCCTCCGCCTCCCCCTCCCTTGTTGCCGGAGGATGTGCCTTTCTCGAAGGTCAATGCAGATGCAGTTACCACGAACATGTCCTTCAACCCTGTTTGGAATGTGTTCAGATCCATGTCGTACTCATTCTGAATCGCATCCAACAGTCTCCTAGCTGATGCAACATCTCCTTTGTCGAATGCGTCAACTGCGTTCTTTGCCAATTCGAACGCTTGGAATATGTGCGCCCCTACTCCTGTACCAGTCGTTTGTATGGTTGACTTGGAGCTTTGCGATAGAGCGATGCTGAATTTCTTCAAGTTTCCATCTGCTACCAGCCTCTTGAGGGCTTGAATAGCATCAATCTCAGAATCCTCCATCGGTTCTGGGCTTGGAAACACCTGCTCTCCGATCTGCGGGTCATCGAGCGTTATTTGTGCGATTGTATATCTATTGTAGGAGTTGACTGGCAGATTGTTCAGGATTCGTATGTGCAGACCTGGTAAATCGTGAATGTCCAAACCACGGAACTTCTCTAGCTTCTTCAAGAAATTCGGGCACATTCTTTCTATTTCCTTATTCCAGGACAGGTCCGATACTTCATTCCCTATTCTCAGTTTGCTCTTTTCATTCGCACCAGTTATCATCCAGTATAGCAAATCACCGATTACTGCTGCTTCGAACTTGTCATAGCCGTCAGGGACTTGGGAAAGGTAGTTCGTATGGTCACGGTCCATGTTAGACCAATCCTCTGCGAACTCGAAGAGTAAGTCTCTTACAATTACTGGAAGGCGTTCCGTGTCGCTGTATTTTTGGATCTGTTGCTGAGTTAGCGAGTCTATCATCGCATACAAGTCATCAATAGCAGGGTATTTCGATACTGAGGCTAGAGTTCTCTTACGCCCTGGTTTCTTTAGCAGATTGCTGCCCGTTATCGGCTGTTCTCCATAGAATCTCTCTGAATCCCCTACTGGGTTCTTCTTGATGACTTTCTTACGCGGCATTTCATCACTCTCACAGGTCGCTTGCCACAGGACTGTCGCTTATCGGTTCCGACCAGTCTGCAACTGAAATGGGCTTCTTGCTTCTTCTTTTGTCCCTTCTTTCCTCAAACTTTAATTTCTGCCTTACAGCGAACATTTTGTAAAGAGTGTGGAACCCAAGCGCCCCTAAACCTAGAGTAACAATTGATGCATGAGTCGGATGGTTGCTCACAGCAGACGAAACTCCAGCCGTCTTGAAAGGAGACTTGTATAGCGCCTCGTTCTTCTTCGCGTGCATAGCGGCTAACTTCCCTGCAGCCTTGTGCTGTTTCGAGGTATGGTTCTCATTCGTCACTAAATGCGTGTTGGGACTTCTTGAGTCGAAAGGAGAAATTGCGAATGCACCTGAACTCTGCGCTCCTTGAGGCGTTGGGCCTCTGTAGTTCGCGTTCTCCATGCCACTAATCCTCATTCCATCTCCAGAGTTGTGAGTCGAGCCTAGTTGGGAAATCCTGTGTTGCCTACCAGATGATACGAACATACCTCCGGCGAGCGTTGTTTGCGATGCTTCTCTGTTGAGAAGGGACATTGCCTTGTCCAGAACCCTGTCCATTTGGTCGAGAATTATCTTTGGATCGTTGCTGAACTCCTTTATCGACGACATTTGCTCGGAGAAAATCCCTCCATTTCCAAGAAGGTTCTCTATCTGCTGATAATCACCATAGGGAATTAACGATTGCTTCTTTGCTGACTTCGCTTCGGCTAGAATCATTTCCTTTGTTGTCATTCTTGATGCAATCTCGCCCTTCATGGCAACTGATTCTGCCCCCTTAGAAGCAGCAATCAAGGTCTTCTCTAGTGCCTCTAACGCTTGCTTGGAGTTGATTATCGCTCTTTGCTTGTCCTCTATCGTGCCAAAGGCGGGAACCATTGAGAGTGCTTTGTCCCTTGCCCTGTCTATTGTTCTAAGATCATGGTCGCTCATCACTTCGAGAGCCGTTGCATGGATGGAGAGAAGCTTGTTCCACCCCTCGACCAATCCCTCTGTCACTTCTTGAAGAGGTATTACGCCCGATTGTGCAGCACCGAGCAAGAATAAGTCATGCTTGCTGTTCTGAGTAAGAGACATATCTGAAAGGATTCTCTCAATCTCGTTCTTCGCATCTAGCCAGAGGGATTCGCTACCTAGCAAATCAGCACCCTCAGACGCTACTGCCCATTCTGCTACTATTGCCTCAACGGCACTCATTCTATCTGTTCCAACATACTGCCCTACGCCTAATCTAGTGGCAATATCATTGACTTCTGCCATCTTCATTTCTATGGCTGTGTCTGCACTCATGTTATGCGCATGGGGGTATAGAGGATAAACTCGACCCGTCACACCGTTACGGTGTGAATAGCAAAGGAGCGACTGTTGGGATGTAAAATGATGCGATATAGCCCAGTAAAAGCAACAATGCGATAGGTGGAACGCCCATTAAAGGATCTCCAAGGAAGCGGAACAAAGGCAATCCGCCAAAGTCGGCTTTTCCGTCTTGGTCGATGTCCAAATCCGTCCACATGAAAGTTTCAATCGGTGCTTGAGCCCAACTAGGAATCGGCAAGTCTTTCTCAGCGAAGTCGTGAACGGTGTATCTGCCTCCATCATCAGTCGAATAAGGCCAAATCGCCGTAGGAAAATATGTTGAGAAGGGTGCTATTATCCCCCTTTCCTTACCATTCTTGAGTATGTGCCCATCGAACGGACTCCCTTTGTTGTTCCATAACATGGAAAACACATTCTGAGAGTCCCTAGCCACATCTTTTCTTCCGAATATCGTTACTGTTGAAGCCCCTCTTGAGGCATCATTAACCCATTTTCTATCAGGGGGGCTTGGTATTGCGCCTATTGCTAAATCGACTGCGTCCTTCACAGACACATTGACTGGCCCGTAGCCGAACTCCCTTGTGTATAGATCGTTTATGGAGTCAATCACGCCGGATGACTCATTAGAAAATTCCTTCCTAAAATTGTCAAACAATGCATCATCCCCTAATCACCAAGAGTTACTTCAGCTACTTCATCAGGTATGTCTGCTGCTGCTGCGAATAAGTTTGGTAATCCTTTTCTTACAGCGAAAGACATAGCGATTAACCCTAGAGGCACATAGACTAGATTCCAAGTCCCTGCTAGTGCGTTGAATCCGGTTCTTACCCAGAAGTTGTCCACTTCATGGGCTTCGTATCTAGAGCCGTCCTTCTGAGAAAATATGTTCCATGGCGAAGCTAGATAGTCTGCTGCAGATGTTCTAGACACGGTTGACGGGAATAGTTCTTCTGATATTCTTTCAAGAGAGCTTGCTCTCCCCCTTTGGGATTGTTTATAGAAATACAATGATTCGAAATCCTGTCCTGGAATCATTCTAGCCCATTCTGGATTCAGCAGAAGTGAATCTGCGTTCAATGGATCTGTTGGGTCTAGCATCCCTGGTGCATTAGCCGACGGGTCTTTTGGCGCTCCGTCTTCGTATGGATCTATTGCGAATTGTAGCCAAGTGCGAGGCTGAGGCATTGCGTCTAGCCTCATTTGGAATGCACTATCTGTCTCTCCTGGCAATTGTTCGGCGTTCTTCAAAGCCTCTTTCCTAGCATCGCTTTCGTTTTGCCATGTCAAGTACGCCTCTATTTTGAAGGGGCTCATCGTCTGTGCCATTATCCCTGCCTCCCGATTGCTAGATCAATTACTGTAAATGCTGTTGTCCATAACACTAGCTCCTCGAAAATGTCTAGGTTCTTGGAATAAGAGAAAGTTCGTTTCTTTTTTGGAGTTTGGTCCCAATGACCTAGGGTAGCCCCTAATGCAGCACCCCCAATCAGGATAGACGGAATGCTACTGTTCGCAAATCTTTGAGACTGTATATATGTCGAAAGGGGCACTGCAACTATAGTCATTATGGGAATCATCTTTCCTACTTTTCCTAGATTGGTCATCTTCCTCACCTTCCTTGTCTTTACCTCACTCATCTAATCACCCCGCTATGAATCCCATCGTGTCTGGATCTTCCGGCTCGACTATCGGAGCATACAGAATATCCCCTACTGGCTGTCCCTCCCATTCCAACGCACCCAACGAATCGAATGCCTTTGTCCCTGCAATTCCCTCAGAATACACATCTCCGCCTACAGAACCGTTTTGTGTTGTTACTTCCGAGCCTGTCGTCTTGTACTCGACCTGCTCAATCATAGCAGGCTTATTGTTCCAGAGGCCGACAGGATTCTCTGAGTATATCCATCCCTTCCCACTACTTGTGGAGTCTATTCGTGGCAAAGCACCGCCTCCCTTCAAGGCGGTTGTCACACGATCCAATGCCGCGTCTATGCCAGTTGTCACGCGCAGAGACATACCAGAATACAACGCGCCATCAAAGTCCTTCTTGATTAGTGCCTTTGCTTTGGTAGTCCCTTGCTCCTGCATTCCTGCAATCGTCGAATCAGCCCAACTCTTCGCCGCATCGATTGAATAAACCCGTTGAGTTGCTACGACCTCTCCAGACGAATTCCTTACGACGACATTGAAACTCATAGGCTAAACCTCCTTCCTTCTGCTATTGCAGTTCTAATATAATTCATGTGCGCATTAGATGGTGGTCCGACTGGAGTTGGTGGCGTGTATGGTGGTGTGCTTACAGGAGTCGGAGGGTTCGCCGCCAACTCTGCTGCTCTTGCTTGTATTTCAGCAATGAAGTTCGGAACTTGGGGCGAAGAAGCGGCTGTTTGAGCATTGGCGATTCTTTGGAACCTGTCTGCTTCGTTCGCGGCTGCTTGGGCTGAAGCTACTGCTGCGGCGTGGTTGTTTGCTAATGGATCTAGTGATTCTGTTATTTCTAGGTAAGAATTCCCTTGATTCTCTAACGCCTTGTACGCATCTTGGTATGTCATATTACCTGCTGCGTAGTTGTTTAGGATTTCTTGGAATTCCATAGCATATACTTCTGACGCGGTTGGAGTGTTATTCTGGATTGACGCGGGCAGTCCGTCTGAGTTGTTGTTTTGACTCATTGCTGGTATTCCTTCCCCACCAGGTATGTTTGTCAAGTATTCGTTGGCCTGTTGATTGATTGCCCTTTGCAATCCTGGGTCTATTGGTATATTGTTGGCCTGTTGATTGATTGCCCTTTGCAAACCTGGGTCTATTGGTATATTGTTTGCTGGTGGAGGCAATAGTGGACCTATGAAATTATTATTCCCTGGTTGTGGCAAATTATTGCTTTCTCTGTTTCTATTGGCTAATGCCTGTAATTGCTGTTGTAGTTGGACTGCTTCTTGCATCCCAGGGTCAGACAATACTGGTGCAGGCAGGGCGTTGCTCACAGGTGGTGTGTTCACGGTTTCTTGAACGGATGCAACCTCTTCTTCTATCGCTTCAATTGACCAAGTGAATTGTTCGGGTGGTGTCTGAACTGATACAGACTCCGTTGGGTATGCGACAATATCCTCCGTACCAACTGGATAGAAAACGAGTATGTCCTCTGCTGACGCAAGGTTGCTCGCCCTCTTGTACCCTATCTCTGCTATCGCATACTTGTGTCGGCCACCTGCGTCTAGTGGTTGGTTCAGATCGTAGTCCATCAGGTATTGAACCGTTGGAGTCGTTCCCCTCTCAACTGCTATTCTGCTTACCTTCCATTTCGTACCTGCAGGCGTAGGTTCGATTCCCAACACCACAGAACCCGTTGATTCTTGGGTGATTTCGATGGTTTCGTTGAATTTTATACTGGGTTCTTCTGGTTCCTCAACTACTATGTCTTCCATAGCTTCGCCAATCTCGACCTCGGCAGGCAAAGGAGGCAATAACACTTCGAAGTAGTCGAATGCTTCGTCGTTGCTCTGTGTTCCTGCAGCGTTAGGCCATCCTTTGTCTATGGCTGTAAGGCTCTTGATGGCATAGATAGTGTCTGTTTCTGCCTTTTTCCCTGTCGGTAGCCTTGGGATTGGATTTTTTAGGTTGTAATCAACAATCGTTGATGTGGCCTCTATCATCTTAGCACCTGCAGCACCTATTGGAGTCGTGTCATTTTCTGTTGTGTCTCTGTAAAAGACACCTGCAGGCACTACGAAGGTTCCGATTTTATTCTCGCTTCTATCTCCTGTTTCTGTTTGTGAGATTATGTATGCTGTGTATTCTCCAGGGGATAGAGTCACCGTTGCAGTTCCCGATAGATCGGTAGCGGCTGTCACAGTATCTCTAGCAGACATCCAGACATTGTTGTTCGATGGTCTGAATTCCAAGTCAATTAGCCTCACAGGTATTTTATCATCGAAGTCCAGCGCTGCTCGCGCTGCTTCTCCTGCTGTTGATTGGTATTCGTCTTGAGTAATCACCCCGTCAGCATTTCTATCGGCCTGCTCCCATAGTGTCGTTTGCTTCAATCTTGAAATCTTGAGTCGTAGTTTCACTTTTTGGTGGTTTGGCAACTTGGAAGTTTCACTAATCGTTGACCACTTACTTACTATTTGCCCGCTTTCTGTCATTACCAAGTGCATTGGTATTGGTTCCATATATACAGGCACCCTTACTTCATGTGAGGTTCCCTGCCCTGTGAAAGAAAATACTTGATTTGTTAGAATCATCCCTGCCTTTGCTGGTATAATGGATCCGCTTCGGTCATTCGGACCCTGTGGCGTTCCCCCGTATGCCTTCAACCTAGTCGCAGCCCATGGAGACTGGGCATCAAGGTCCGGCACTATTACTTGAACTCTGAAAGTTCCCCTGTGCGGAACCTCGTCATTGATTTTGTACCTCAATAGTTCGTGCTTTCCATTCTTTGCATCTATGTTTGTTTCGAACAATGTAGCTCCAGAAGGGAAATTACCAGGTTCTTTGCCTCTGTTTGTCCTGTCATAAGCCTCTCTGTAATTTATCGCGCCCTTCACACTAGCGACATAAGGAAGATTCTCCACCATGTTTCCCTTTTGGTCAACGAATGTCACCTTGAAGGTGGCGTAAGCATTGTTTGGTAGTAGGTTCACTCCTTCGTTTGACGAGAAAGAATCCAACGAACCTTCGTACTCGGACATTTGGTATGCTGATCTCACGGCTCTGTTTGAACGAACAATCTCCGCCATCACGGTTGGTTCCATGTAGTTGATAAGAACTGACTCTCTCATGTCCTTTAGTGCTTGCAATCTTATTTCTTTTGGGTAAGAACGGTAGTAAATCGCCGCATCTCGATATGCGTTGTCTTTACCCCATAGGAATCCGTCGGGGAATCTAAGGTCAAGCGCGGTCTTCCTTGCCCCCATCTGGTTTACGCCTGGTCTTTGAATTTCTTTGATTAGAGATTTCTCGAACTTCTCAAGTGAAAGTAGTTTTGAGTCTAAATCTTGGAAAGAAGTAGCCAAGTGCGCTTTTTGACCTGTAGCTGAAGGTGCGCCCTGTCCAGACGAAACATACTGCTCGAACTTAGCGTATGCCGTCGGTGCATCTCTTTCCACACTTGTCGTTCCGTCAGATGACTTGTCAAACGCAGTAGGGTACAATTTCTTCTCCTGTGCAGTAGTGTAATTCTCCATTATCATGTAGCATAGACCGCCGCCTTCATGCCTTGCAGATAGAAGAGAAAGGTTTTCTTGATACTTGGCAACGCTCCAGTTGTAGTTTCTTGCTGTACCGCTACTCTGAGATGCCGAGGCAATAGCCCCCATTTTCAAAGAACGGTAGTCGGCTAGCATTCCTCAACCCCACCTGTGACCTTGTCTTGGATCTTCGAAGCGATATGCACCGCTTGTTCTAGACGAGGTTGTGGTCGAAGTTGAGGCTCCGAGCCCTGCGCTTTCTTCTCGGTGGAATCTTCGCGGGTCATGGCTAGTTGAAGTGGTGCTTGATGTGCTTCCCAATACAGGCCTTCTTCCTGCTTTCATGTCTCTTTCTATGGATTGTCTAGTAGGTCTTGGCGGCATTGGCCTTGGCCCATGGTTTACTGGCTTTACTGGCTTTGAAATTCTTCTTACTTTCTCGACATTTTGTTGAGATGGTAGTCTTGCAATTGCATTAGCTACTTTCTGCGCAGGGCTTCGCCTATTTACTGGCTTCACGACTGGCCTTACTGTAGGCGCTTGTTGAGGAGGGCCTGGATTTGTGCTTGGCGGTACTGGCCTTGCTTTTGGTGGCCCTGGTTTAATCATTGGAGGCTTGGGCATCGGCTTAGGCTTGGGCGTAGGCTTAGGCATCGGAGGCGATACAGGCTGTGGCCTACTAGGGGGCGCTACTGGTTGTAGCAGTCCTGGATCTATTGGCATTGGCAATGGCCTCATGTTTCCATTAGCAGGTGGTGGCCCATTAGGGGGCCTTGGTGGCCCTGGTTTAATCATTGGAGGCTTAGGCTTCGGCTTAGGCTTAGGCGTAGGCTTTGGCATTACTGGAGGCTTAGGCTTAGGCCCTGGTTTAATCGGCACAGGCGGCAATGGCCTTGGCCCATTGTTAACTGGCTTAGGCTTAGGCTTAGGCTTAGGCTTGGGCGTTGGCAATGGTTTTACCATACTGTTCATAAATGCCTTGAGGTCTTTTTTGTAATCATTTGCTGTAGGGAATTTTCTTCCATCATTCATTATTGGTTTCCACATTTCGGGCCAACTGTCTAACGGAGCCAGGTAAAATTGGTTATAGAAAGTAGGGTGTATTCCCTTATCTAACATAAATTTTGCAAAGTCGGGGGATCTCAATATCTTCAAATTCTGCTCGCCTAAATTTGCAATCAATTTCTCATGTTGGTCAACATAACTTTGCAATTTAGCGGCTGCTTGATTTGCTAATCTCTTTGCCTCTGCTGCGGCTGCGGCTGCGGCTGCGGCGGCTTCTTCCTCTCGCTTCTTCTGCTCCTCGCGCAACCTCGCTTGTCTTGCCTCTTCCTCTAGTTGGGCTTTCAAAGCAGCCTCCCTCGCCTTTCGAGCTTCGTTGGCCTTCTTCTTGGCGAGCGCGTTAGCCTCGCGCTTTGCTTTGTTCGCTGCGGCCTTCCTCGCCCTTTCTTCGGCTTCCCTCATTGCTGCTTCTGCGGCGATCTTAGCCAGTCTTTCCTTTTCGATTCGTGCTGCCTCTCTTGCGGCGGCTTCTGCTTCTTTCCTTTGTTTTTCTGCTAGTTCAGCCTCTATTCGCTTTTGTTGAGCGATTCTTTGCATCTCAAGTTCTTTTTGTCTTCGGTTCTCTGCTTGGTTCACAGCAGGTTCGGTTGAGACTAAGATTTGGTTTGCAGAGTTACCTGTAATCACATTGTTTTCACTTGCTCTTTGGTTAAGCGTATTGTTTGCCTGCTGTACGAAGTTTGCTGCCCAATCAAGTTCGTCTTGGTCGGCCATTGGATCTGCTAGCGTATCTATTGCTGCATTTCGTACCTCAACGAGTTCGTTTAATGGCATTGCGTTAGTATTCACAGGCGCGACATTTGGAACCACTTCGTTTTGTACTAGGTTGTTTGAGGTAATTGCCCTCGTCGCTTCTCTCAAATCGGCAGATACCATGTTTTGGGCTGCGATTAGATTCATTTCACCGTTTACAACCGATGTAACAATCTCTGCTGCCCTCTGACGGTCATAACCCTCGCTCGTTAGTGCTGCACCTGCGTTTCTAGCATTGCTCAAAATGTAGTTCTTGGCTGCAGATACAGGAATGCCCTCGTTGATTGCACCCTCAACTCTCGTTCTTACCGAGTCAGAAAGCTTCGCTAACGCATTTACAACCGCAGGAGTGTTCGAAATGTCTGCCCAAACCCCGTCTAGACTCATTCTCCTTGTCCCGAGTAGTTTTGATTCCCTCATATCGCTAACGACATTTAGGGCGGCATTGAAATTGGACGGTGCAGCATTTTGTTGCAACCTGTCCATGATGCTCTCCGAAGAGACATCGGAGTATGCGTTTTGCAATTGTGCTTGCCTGATTTTACTTTGTGAGACTTTTCTCGCTGGCCCATCTAATTCTTGACTCAACATAAGCGATTCCTTGTAGCCTGTAGGTCTAGGACTTAGGTTCAATTCATCTCTTCCATAGAATCCGTCTTGATTCAAGGCCAATGGCGTTTTAGCATACACCGTTCTCTCTAAATTCTTGACAAGTCTCTCCCTTCTTGACATATACATTGCCTTTGTCATTCTGTTCTCAGCGTATGCCTGCTCAAGTTTTGCTAGGGCCTTTTGCGTGGCTTCAAGTTCGTTCTCTGTAATTTGGGTGTGGCTGCGGTTATTGAACATCTTAATCACTCCATCAATGAATCCGAAAGATGCTGCAGTAGGTCTGCAACTTCTGAGAGGGGTTCGCTCTTTGCTATCTCAATAGGGCCAATAGAAATCAATGGATCTCTCTTATCCATAGACTCATCTCTTTGGCCGAAGTCGATTATCTCCTCAACCATATTTCTGTAGGCTTCTGTTCTTTGAGAGTACGACATATCTCGGAGAGCGATTATTCTCGCTGTTCCTGGCAAGTAGTCCAATAGTGTCCCTAGTCTAGCGACTTGTTCTAGAACTCGGACTTCATCGTTGTCCAAATAATCTGAGACTGTGTCAATTGCAGACATGAATTCCTCCATCTTGGCAATCTTCTCTGCTGAGATGGCCTTCTGCATGTATATTGATGAGCCTTGAGCCGATATTGCCGCTTCTTGGGCAATTCTAAGGTTGGCAAAGAGATAGTTTTCTATGTCAACATAGACTTGTGATAAGTGATTCACCCACATTCTCACTAAATCAGACTCATTTTCTGATACGACTAATTGTTGAGACTCCATTATCTCTTTCATTTTTCCACTTAGGAATTCTAGATCTGTCGATAAGGCGGCACCCTGTTGCCTTACTTGTTGAATCTCTGCTTCAACCTGCATGAAGTTGTTCTCACTCTTCTTTAGTTGGTTAAGTGCTGGAGACAATTCTTTCATTATCAACATTCTTTGAGCAGTTAGTTCCTTCAATGCCAAATTCATTTCATGCGGGTTTGTGTATGTGGCCTCTAACCTCTGAGTCTGTATTCCAAGTCCACGAATCCTTTGAGCTAGTTCTCCATTGGTTTTCCCTAGTTCTGTTAATTTTTTTGTTGCGTTCGCATGGGTCACACCGTCACCATTTCTATTTGCATTGTTTAATATCGATTGCCAATGTTCTATTTGAGAAATTACAGAGTCGTGTTGCCCCTCTGCGGCTTTGAGTGCGGAGGCGAGTTTGTTGATTTCCTGCCCTGCCTTTTTCGAATGTTCGATTCCCATTGATAGTTGGTTAATTTCAGCCTCAAGAACAGCGATGTTTCTTTGTTTTGCCTCAACATCTGCCTTCATTACTGAAAGCGCCTCATAACTAATGTAGTCCTCCTCAAGATCTGACATTCGATTGACGAGTTTTGACATCATCTGCAACTTACTGTTGTATTCTGACTCCACAGTAGCCATTTCTTGGCCTACTGCGCCAGACATTGAGTTTCTTTGTAGTATCGCGTTGATGATAGGCTCGAATGTTGCAGAGGCAATCTGTATTCTTCCTAGATCCCTAGATGGTAAAACCGACGGTAGTCCGGCTCCGCCTGAGCCGTGAGCCGGAATGTATTGGTTCATAGCCAACAATTCACCTATCTTCCACAGTTTCTCGCCAACAATAACCTTGTATGAACCGTTGACCAAATCCTCTGCTTCTTTCAAAGCCGGAGATATGTCGAATTTAGAGAAGCCTGTCCTTACTTCCAAAGCCTTCGGCAATTGCTTGTAAATTGATTGCCAGAACCCAAAGTAAGGGAATACACCTAACGGCGGCACATTCCCTGGGACATCAATCATTACATCCGATACACTATCTTTCTTCTTCATTTTAACAACCTCTTGTATAATTTATTAGTCATTTTTTCAGCAGGATATGATAAAATAAACAATAATAGCAATGTTGGAAGAGGATTTTCCTTTGCAGTCTCTATAATTGAACCTAGTTTGGGGGTCTTGAAGTGGATTGGCAATGGCAATCTCGTCCTTACTGCGTTTGTCGAGATTGATAGGTTGTTTTCCTCGGCGGTTAAACCCATGTTAGATCCGAACAAGTAATCTGGCTTCGTCAATATGTTGGATTTGGAGAATGCCCCTGGTTTCGTAGCGAAGTTGTTAGGAGTTATTTCCCCATTTCGTATTGCTTGATTGCCCATTATGTTCATTATTTTCCACCTTCCTCTATTCTAGCTAGGCCAATTCCTGCGAGGACCATTATGAGAAAGAAGGCAGTTGTGCCATTACCCGAAATATCCTTGATTAGACCGAGCGTACTCATTCGTCATCGCCCTCGCTGAAATACTTGTAACCCATGTAAGAACCATACAATACAACACCGCCTGCTGCGATTAGTCCGAGTGTCCTTCCTGCCGAACCAAGCCCCTTTCTGCCAATCTTTGGCTTTTCAATTGAGCCTAGGCCATGGTTAGCGTTGCTCATCAATGTGCCATCGGGCATGAAGTGATAACCAGGAGGCGCGTTCTGCGTGTTTGTTACTCCAGCAGTAGGCGTGTAAGCGAATTCTGGTGGTGTTGGCCTTGGCGCTACCTTTGGAGCTTCTAAGTTGATTCCAGACGGTGTGCTTCCGATTCTTTGAGTGGTAGTCGGTTTTCTCCCTACATGGGACATTCCAGACAGTTCCATTGGCATTTCCACATTCGCAGTAGTTTCTGCGCCCTCTAGTTGTGCGTGTATTCTATTCATCATTTTATCGGAACTCCTTCGGTATGAGTCGGTTCTCCTTTGGCGTTAGATCGTAGTTCTCAACCAAAAGAGGAATGTAAGAGGAAATTCGAACTGACTTTCCGAGTTCGAAAGGATGGATAAGCTCCACAGGGAACCAATCGTGACCGAACATTGGATTCGGACTGAATGTTTTGGTTGCTAGCATTACATGAGAATAAGCACCTTTTGGCCCCCCTGCATCGACTATGAGCAACATCGAAGGATAGCCTGCCGCGTTTAAGGCACATGCGCACGCTGCTGCGATGTCGTCGCAATCTGCGCCTGACTCCCCTGCTTGAATGTCCCTGATTACTTTTGGTGGAGATTGGAAATACTCGACGGAGTAAGGGTCTTTCTGATAGCGATAAGAGCCTTGGTCGCCATATAGCAACGGTTTTCCGACTTCTTCATTGGAAACATTGTTGTGATGTGTTCCTTGAAAGTACGATACGATGGCTTGTATCTCTCCGAGTTCGTCGTGGTTTCTCAATTTCTTCTTGTTGAACAACCTTCTCGTAAATTGGATTACTTCTGGATCCGCAACATACTTTGAAGCCATTTCTTGTAGTATTCTAATGGTTCTCTCAAAGGCCCTTGGATCTCCGTTGAATGTGAATCTCGCTTGTTGTTGGACTCCACCAGAAGTTGATACATCATACGCCTCGTTAGCCCCCCATCTTGCTCTCGCAATAGGGTTTGAAAACGCGGCGAGCCCTTCACCCATGTTAGTCGCATGGGGGTATAGAGGATAAACTCGACCCGTCACACCGTTACGGTTGTTCAAAGTCCGACAGTATCATTTGACCATCTTCAAGGGAGATTCCCCTGCCTTGGAGGGATTGTTCAAATCGTGTTATTGCTCGACCCATCCTTTCAGTAAATGCGGCTCTATCTGCCTCAAAGGTCTCATTCCATATTGCATTGCGCCTTTCTTCTTCTCGCAATCTTCTTTCTTCTTCTCTCGCAATCATCTGCTCGTAGGTGTTATTCATCCTCTCTATGAGGTTGAGTAGTTCCGTTTGCATGTTATCTGCTATTCTCGAAGTGGTATTGACGGCATTTTCCTCGATGACCTCTATCTGTTCGCTTGCAAGCTTCCCTACATTCTCGCCGACACCCTCGACGACCTTCATCAAAGAGTCTAATGTTCTAACGGGGTTTGCTTGCATGGCGGCTTGCTTGCCCGTTTCTGCATCCAAATGAACGATTCCGTCCTTTAGCAAGTCGTGTGAGCCGTCTGCTGTTATGCCATCGGCCATTGGAAGCATCCTTGGCTCGCCGGATTTTCTTCTCCTGATGATTTCCTGTGCTAGTTCTGGGTCGTATCTCGATACTCCGAACTCCATTTCTTGGGAATTCTTCTGTTTGGGGAATCCAAATGTCCACCCGTATTCCTTAGCCAATTGCCCCATCAGATCCCATAGAACCTTTGCAACTCTCTGTTTTATCGAATCTTCATCCATCGCCTCTTCGGCTGTGACGGGCATTCGACCAGGCATTGTCACCCTTACAGGATGGCCGTCACACCAGTCGCCATATTCCAAACCCTGATCTGTCTCCTTGACTTTTCTCTTGAAATGCACCTTCCATGTGCCGACTTCTGTTTCTATTTCGGGTGCTGAGAAGGATTGCCACCCTCTAACCACCCTTCCTGATGGCCTAACACCCATATTTTCGAGTTGTTGTATGCTAAATTGGTGTGCTTTTCCGCCTCTTGGTCCGTTTGTATCAATTGGAAGATTCCAGTCTAGGCGGTGAATGTCGATTACGGATTCAACACCTCCTGGCAGGGGTGCCCAGACCACCTGCTCACGATGAACCCCCATATTAGACTGCAACTTAGTGATGTTGTTTTCCATTTCGACGCTTCTAGACCCTCTCTTGTATGCTTTGAACCTCAAGCTTACGGAGCCTGGTCTTACTTGTTCCATCTCCTTTTGATGCTCGATGTAATTGTTTGACTGAACGATGTACTGCTCATCAATCAATTTCTTAATCCATCTGCTAGTCGTTGACTTATTGATGTCCAATGTTCGAGTTATATTCGCAGCGATCTGTCCCTCGTGAATTATGAGGTAGTAAACTGCTGCCTTCTTCGGCAGAGTTTTTCCTGTAGCCCACCAAGTTGCAATCATGGTTGCGGTATCTGATGTCATGTGCAACTTGGCCTCCGGAAATGTCGCGGATGCAAGTTGGTTCATAATACCTACGCGGCTGATAATGTAAGCAAATAGAGTTCTAACCTAAGCAACCTTGCATGGTTTGTCGCCTTTTACCATGTAATTTGACGATGTATTATCGGCCTTTTTTGGTTTCAAAAAAAAACCAAGGTACTGCAACCTTGTTTTTTCAATCCTGTTTATCTTCAAGATTGCGTTTATGGTTGGTTGGGTTTGTTTGCAAGTAGCATGAAGTTCCACTAGAAATGAAGGGGATGGGGTTCAACCTTGATGCTATTAGCCTGCCTAACACTTCATACGACAATGACGCTTGACATGGTTCGTGCTGAAAGCGGAACAAGTGTTACTGATTGATGGGGAATCGTTCGATAATGTCTGGGTTGTGCCTGGAGACATCTCAATTCATGTGGTCACGCATGAGGGAGCAACACTAGACATTACGAGAGAACAGGTAAAGTGGGTGAAATACACCGACGAAGTAGCTCAATGGATGACTAGAACACTTGCTATGGGGCTTATGGTTGATACATTCGAGGATGTCCAAGAAATCCTTGAAGATCTTGAAATCAGAGCAAATGAAGTGCAGGAATATGTGAAAAACATACATGAGGGTATGAATGAGGATGGAAGCGAGCCATCTCAACAAGAACCTCAACCTACAGGCACAAAATCCCCTTACGAGTGATTATCATGTCTTTTTTTGAACAAAATAGCAACGATTTGAACCAGAAGTGTTTCAGGTGTGTGACACTTCTTACGCATATAGCGGAAGATCCTGTCAAAAATGCACATCTTATTGATGATGTAATAGGCGTGGCAAATAGCATAAAGCTCAAACTTGAGGAAAAGGGATTCGAAGGCGACGGCAATCCCGTACCAGAAACAACCCAACTAGATGTAGTGGACTTAATCGCCCTCAAAACTGCATCTGGACTGAAAGACTACTTCGCAAAGAGACTGATGGAAAATAACGACGAGGAGGACATACTATGAGCAACGAACAAATGAAAGCAGAATTGAACAGATATTTCACGGCTGTAGTCGATGAGCAATACCTGAAACAATACCCAGACATAAGCAGCCCAATTGGAACGCCACTATTCTATGACGATGGCGGAACATTGAACTCAGATTACATATCTGAATTGACTGGCATGACAAAAAATGCCGTTGAGCAATCTTTTGATGCCTGGAGAGAGGCTGGAAACACACCTCCTACCGAAAAACCCGTATCATCATCGCTTGGCTCGACAGAAAATAGGAGGAAGCCACTATCCATGCCAAAAGTAAATCCATTAGAAGTGCAAAGACACGAGCGCCGTTCAGGCAGCATATTGTCTGAGATAAAGGATGACATGAGCGATGCCTTGGAACTTAGAAGAATGGAAAACGAGTTAGCGAGAGAGAATCATGGCTACAATCAGCACCCCCAAGGAGGCGGAGCCACAAGTGACCTTACGGCAGTCATAACGGCTTTAGCACCCTTATTGAAGCAAGATAGGCCATCAATTGACCCTATGACTATGACTTTGATGAAACAGTTGAATGATCGAACCCAAGATTCAACCGCCCAAATGATTGCTTTATTCAATATGAATCAACAAAACTCGCAACAATACATGACTATGCTCATGGAAACTATGCGTCAGGGAGGGAGTCGTACTGGTTTAGAAGATAGATTACTTAACCATAGCCTAGATAGGATGCTAAATGGGGGCAATGATAGCCCAGAAGAGTCAATTTGGTCGGAACTTGTCCGAACTGGACAATTATCTGAGATTGTCCAGGGCGCTGCGGCAGGAATCGCAGGAATCGCTCAAAGACGGCCTCCAATGGGAGATAACCCCTATGCAAATCCCCCTCAAGCCGAACAAGCGCAATTAGAGCCACCTACTGAAGCTCCGAACCTGCACCCACAGTTCGAACCGCCTGCACCGCCACCCCAACAATTCTCCTACCAAGAAAAATGCACACATATTATGGACCAAATGATGGCTAATTTACCTGATGAGTGGAAGAATGACGGGAATACAATGCAACTACTGATGAATGTTGTTGAAGTTGCTGTCAAGAGAGCAGAGGACATTCAACCAACAGATCTGCAACAGCAACTCAACTTGGCGGCCAAGGAAACATTACTCGTGGCGAACCTAAGACTCGTAGGAACATCCCTCAACAGAATAGAGAAGGGAGAAGTTCCGGTTGAATTGGCAGCGAATGTTTTGAAACAGCACCCATTATGGGAAATCTTCGCAAATGAGACTGCAGATTCCTTGATTTTCATGGTTAACCAGTACGCTGGAGCAGATTTAGCAGACAGCCCCTCCTTGGTCCATGACCTGGAGTATTTGAATCGGCCTACCACAAAGCCGATAATCGATTCCCTTTTGGAAACAGCAAAGGGAGGTATGGTCGAATGAGTATTGAATACTACACTTATGATTTAAAGAGAAGCAGAATGGGGGCTATGTTTGGAGACAAAGTAGCCATTAGAGAGGAATGGGTAAAGAGAACTCGAAGGTATGTTGTGAAGCAGGGGTTAGATCTCAATGCTCTCGCAACTTTCATCAAAAAGGGGCTCTATGATAGGAGATGTGAGGGCTTTAATGAAAAGGCACTTGATATTCCTCTATCGGGGGCTCAACAATGGGTTCTGACCTATGTGATTCTTTCAGACTTCGGAGTTCCAGATTGGCTTAGGGACAAAGAAAAGGATGAAAATGTCCCTGCTATGGTAGTTGCTGAACCGGATGATGAAGACGAGACAGTTGCCCAAGCACTAATTCGACCTGCAGCAAGTATGGCCGATGCAACAGTTGATGCCACCGTTGATGCAGGTTCTAAGACACTAGGCGCGGCTGGTGCGACACTAGGCGCGGCTGGTGCAGTTGTTGGGGCTGCTGCTTCTATTGCTTCTGTTCCTGTAAAATCACTTTCTGGACTCATAAAGGGTACAGAAGCAGTCGCTCAAGAAACCATTGAGGCTGCAGATGAAGCAATTACTGAGGCCCAGGAGACAGTAATTGAGGAAAACACGCAAGCAACAGACGCTCAAGCTACATCTCTAGAAGGAGAAGCACCTGCAGAGGAAAGCGAGAGTGTCGAGAGTGGTGAAAGTGGGGAATAATCGTGGAAATAGAGGGCGAAAGCCAAAACTTCGAAGATCCATTGTTCGAAGAACTAGACCTGCAACCAAGTAATTTTGAGTCTGAGAAGAAGAGAACAGAACAATTACGATATGGATTGTTGACTTTCACCCTTATTTTGATGATTATTGGACCCGCTTTACAGTATTACTATGCAGATATGTTCCTGTATATCCTGGCTGCGGGAATAGCATTCACAATTGGAACAAACCTAACTATCGGTATTCTCTCCATACGGATTGAGGATAAAGCAGACCTGATGGAAGCTAGAATGGTCGATTTATTGGAGCAATTAAGCACTTCAACCGACCAATTAAGCGAATTTAACGAAGTTTTGGGGAGAGTGCCTATTCACACAATGGTTGAATCCATTGAATCAGCGAGGGATGAGTTGGGTCCTGCCCTTACCAACATGCAGGATGTAGGTTGGGGTGAGATAACAGACGCTATCCAGACGACTCTTCGTTGGGTCGATAGGTTAGACATGGATAAGATTCAGGGAATGGTTCAACCGTTCGTTCTTGATGTTCCTTCCGTCCAAATCTTAGATGATCCATTCGGAGTCGAGGTCGAAGTCAAGGAAGAAGTGGATTTCTTCCCTCCTCCGCCACCATCCCATAGAGGATGAGGCTTCATAATTTCTGAGTTCTCCCACAGAATGTGCAGAACTCTCCGTTAATTCTGCAAACTTCTAAATCTCTGTAAGCCCAACAAAAGATACAGACTGTTTCCAACACATCACCAGTCTGTAATTGCGCCTTTGGGCATGGTCTGACTGCTGAGTATAAATTCTCCACATGTCCTGTGACCGCCTCCCTCTTTCTCCACCCTTACAGTTCCTACCCTTCTAAAATCCGGATGCTTGAAAACACCCCCAATAACTCTTCTATCTATACCACTTGGAGGGGGTAAAGCCTTGCAAACTTGGTAAATATTCACCTTTTGCCCCATTAGGCATCTGTTTTTTGCCCACTTTCTAGCTTCTGCAATCCATAATGCCGTGGGATCTCTCCTTTTTTTTACATAAGACTCAGGCCCAGTCTTGAGATTCAGTTCTTGAAGTCTCCTTCTCAACATTAGTTCTCGATTCTCGGAACCTATGCCGACTGTTCCTCGAACTACTGCAACGATTTGCTCTATGTGGTCATCTCTCATCAGATTGCCTCCAGTATTGAGTCTATCATTGTCCTCCAAGGGTTGTCGTCTGATAAAATTTCATCTATTGTAATGAGTGTGTAGGGTTTTATCCCTTGGGCTAGTTCTAATTTCGTGCATAGAAGCGAAACTACTAGGTTGTCGTCCTTAGCAACTATTCCAGAAGCTAATAGTGCATCCATATAGTGTTTAGCAATGTTGTCCACATCTGGCCCATTGGCCTTTAATGTGGTTTTAGCAGGATTGTTTACCCTATGCTTGTACTTTGGACACTCGAACATTGCATGGATCTTGACTTCTAGTGGGCCAGAGAGCTTTTCCTTACCCTTCATGGCCTTCTCTGCTAATTTTTTAATTCTCATTGAAGATTCATGGGTCTTTTTCGTGGGGTGAGTCATCACTCCTTTTGATGTTCTTCTGAATCTTGGCCTTGTTGCGGCTACTGGTTGTCCATCTATCTTGATTTCAAACCGACTCAGTCCTCTCCCCCCCATTCTTTGACGACATCGTAAATCATTTCTGCCCAGGACTTCCATCCTCGCTTGTATTTTATTATCATCAATTGGGCTTTTACAGTAACGGGAACATCTCTAGCGACGATATAGCAAGTCTCTATCGGCTCTAGAGTTGGTTGCTCATCATCCCCTGGTTGATGTTCGACTTCCTCTCCCATATACACGAACAGAAGTGTTTGTCGTTTGACCGTTCCGAAAGCAATATCCGTCAAAGCCTCTGTCAAGCATCATGGATGAGGACATGCCATTTCCCATTGGCGCAGCCCTAAAGCGCCCTATTGGTTGGAATTTGCACCATTGGGGCATTGCCTCGGAATTCTATGACCCCAATTCCAAGAAGCAGATGATATATCAGTTCGGAGGGCCGTTCGAGGGGGCTTTGGACAACCCAGATTTGAAAACGAAATTTGTCAATGCGGTTTGGCCTTCAACAAAAAGTGGTTCGCATACGGGAATACACATCGGATTGACCCCATACGATGTTTTTTCCGAAGGGAAGAAGGTCGATGTAGTCGAAGTCCCTGATGACCCCATACCTGTTTTAGAAAGAGCAAAGAGGTTGCTCCACAGATCCGACTACAATCCAGCAATTAGGAATTGCGAGCATTATGCTAATTATGCACTATCGGGTTCTTGGCGTTCGACTCAGAGCAAAAGAATGTTCTCTGAAGCTATGCAGGTCGCGGGTTTGGCGCTAGTTGCAGCCGTATTTGGTGGTAGTAAGGATTAACCGTCAACACCGAATCCGTTTTCTGTGAATGATAACGGGTTGCCATCAACATTCATTCCCACCAAATCATATCCAGAGGAAGGAGATTTGATTTCTGCCTTGCCAAAAGTAGGTTTTTGTGAAATCGTCAAAGTCACAGTTCACCCGATGAGCCCTCCAAGGCTTGATGATAATTCAAAGGAATACGAAATTTGGCTTTCTAGAGGGGACGATAGTGATGTGGGCAAGATAATTGCCCCTTCAAATCATCTTTGTTGGTTGGGAGACCATTGGGTTTTGTTTCAAAGCCCGTACAAAATATCGATGGATGAGGGCATAGGCAAAGATTGGTGCGTCACCGATCCGACAACTCAGAAAGTCACTAGACTTGTTGCTCACTCTGCTGAGGATGCAATTAGAAAGGCCAAAACTGAAAAGCAGGGTTTTGATTCCGATACTTGTTTTGTTGGTGAAGCTTACCTTGCTTCCATTAAGTTAGACGGAATGAAAATGCTTAGGCAAATCGCAAGGGACATTTCAAAGAGACAGCACCCATTTAGTCCACTATATGGCATGGATGTATCGGAGCGCTCCATGCTGATGCTCGATAGCCAGTTAATGTTCCTTCAATCATGGAAAGTGGATAAGTTCGTTTCGGCTGTTGAGGAGGCATTCTTGGATTTGACGGAGGGAAGTGGTTTTCAATGGTATATGGAAGGCCCAACAGAGCAACATTGCTCAGTTTGCACTCACAAGATTATGTCATGTAAATGCACTAATTTTTGAATAGAGTTCAAACGACAAGACCTCTTGCTATATTTGTGTCTGAGGATTGGAGAAGTCAATACCTTCCGAGCAATACTGCCGCCCAGGAGGAAGTACCATCGGTTTCTCCACCCTCTGACACGCCTGTAATCGAACAGCAAATCCCCGAGGTTCCCGAGGAACCATTGGATGAAAAGACTGTGGCGAATTTGTTAGAAGAAGGCCCTGAATCGCAACTTGCTGTAGTCCTTGATAATCAACAGAGATTAATGATGGCAATAGATCAGATGGCCTCGGGTTTCTCTAGTCAGTTGCAGATACTCGCTAGGAGAATTGACAACTTCGAGAGAATACTTGAGCAGTCGCAAGGCCAACCGACCATGACCAACTTGATGTTTGACGCTCCAGAGGTATTTGAGAAAGTATTGGCAAGGGAAGAAGAAGATGATGTCGAGGAAGATTCTTCCGAACTCTTGCGAGCCGATGTCATGGGCAACTATACTCCAGCCGTTCAACCACCTACGCCTGACTCCGACTTTGAAATTCCTGATGAAGTAAGCCATTTATTGGAATTTGACCCGACATTCCCTGTTTCCATAGAAGCCCAAGTCTCCTTTTTCATGTGGAAAGAGAAAAAGGCGAGTTGGAATGATTTCGTAAAGGCTGCAGGTGGACCAAAGAAAGCAAAAGAAGCACGAGAATTGCTTGAATAGTGTCAATCTCTAAACGGCTGACCCTCATCCTTGGTCATGGCCGAGGACCTAGTCATGCATTGGTTAGGTCGTCTTAGAACGATTTCCAATGGAAGAGTTCCCGATATTGCCCTTCTCAATGTGGCTAGGAGGCTAGGAGGAGTATCGGAAGGAAAACCCTTGAAATCAAACTATTATCGTAATGAAGGTGAAATATCTGACGATGTTTTAGAAAAAATCGTTACTGGCCTTATTGATTCATACAAAGAAAGTAGAGTAGTCTCAGGCGAAAATGTGGGTGTCATAGCGGCACATTCCATTTCCGAGCCAGGAACTCAAATGACAATGAGGACCTTTCACTATGCAGGAGTGGCTAATCAGGTCAACCCATTGGATGCGATGATCAGCGAGCAAAGCATGGTAAGAAGGATTTACACAATGGGTCTGGCTTTAGGAGAGGACATCAGATTCGATAGAGAAAAGTCTGAAAAAATGCGATTTGGTGTTCAAAGAACTAGATTGGGTGATGTTTGCGACATTGATTTCTCCGATTATCAGATTCAAGATGAAATTCTGATTACCTCGAAGCAAAAGCCATCTAAGGATTCTGAGGAGGAATGGCTGAAGCTCAACAAAGACAACAGGTTCGTCCTTCCTAGTGAATTAATTGAGGCGTTTCAGACCTTTTTCTTCTTTAATTTCTCAGGGGGTGGGCGTTCAGATCCGAAAGGAATGCCTGGACTAAGGTCAAACATCTCTGTTCAAGAAAACGAAGACGGTTCTGTTTCGGTAAAGATTCCCCATTTCCCTGCTAGGTATAGAACCTCTCTCCTTGAATTACTTCACAAATTGGAGATATGCAATAACTGTGCATATCCCATACAGTACATGAAAACACAACATCACAGTCAAAAAATGGACATCGTTTCTAGAGATGATAAATCGGTGCCTTCCAACGAGGATTACTTGGCGATGGCAAAGAGTTTCATGGACTCTGTTGAAAGTGGAGACATAGGCGAGATTATGGTTGTCGAGGACTTAGAAACAAGGAATAAGGGGGCTTTGGCCGAAGATTCCGTGGCTGAAGTCCTCTTTGAAAAAATAGTCGAGGCCACAGACGAGTCAGAGGCAGAGAACTTCGAAGAATTATCTTATGGTTCTCCAGAATGGGCTCTAGGCATTCGTAAACTTTGGGCAGTCACTCCTGCCCATTACACATTGGAGTTAGCGGCTCAGACTGATTTCAAATGCTGCAGAAGGTGTGGCCTCGGTTGGCAACTAGCTTCAGCGACTTTGAGGCAAGTTGGAGACATAGACATTGACTATCTAATGTCTGATGAGGTTACAATTACTGATAAAACCAAGATTAAGGATGGTTTTACCAATCTGTATAGTCAATTGACCAAGATCGCTGACTCTCCTCTTGACGATGCTACTTTTGAAGTCGTCAGCAAGGGAGAAGCGAAGGGCAAAATGATACCTTCCGATGTGTACGAAGGAGTTTATCCTGGGTCTGGCCGTACAGGTTCCCTCACCGACTACCCAATACAAACGATGTCCTCTGGAAGAGGAATCGCTGGAGGCATCGAAGGAGAGTATTTCCTGTATATCGTTGGTTCAGATACGAGAGGTTCGTCTGATTTTGTTTCCTCATTGCTAAGTGGGCCTCCTGCTAGAAGCTACTTCAACTCACCAATTGCGAATGGAAAGGGGTTTTCCAAAGATGCGTGGGTGAAAAACACCAGAGCCTCGTTCGCGGGCTACTTTGCGCTGACCGACGGAGATGACAGGTTTGATTTCATGCGCTCAACCTGTGACGATCCAAGGCAGGTTTACCATGCTCTAGGAATAGAGCCTGCTAGAATGGTGCTTTTGGAGAATGTGTATCACATTATCTCCAATAGTGATGCAGACATAGCAGAGTTCGGTATATCAAGCGCTGGCTTACCAGTTCACATGAGCCACTTGAGTTTGCTTATTGACACTCTTTGTAGCGGCACTACGATGAATACCATCAGAAGTCAGTCATCCATACAGGGAGGACAGGGCATTGTTTCTAGAAAGGGTTCAATGTCCAAGGAGATGCCAGATGGCTCATTCGAGAACTATGGTGAAATGCTTGCCATTGCATCATACGAGACAGCGAACAGAGTAGTGATGGATGCTGCCTTGATGGGGGTTATCGATAGGATTCAATCTCTCAAGGGCGTTCAGATTGTAGGAAATTATGAAAAAATAGGATTTCAAGGTGCCCCCCATAGGAGCAAGGGAGAAAATCTTGCATTAGTTGATGAGCTTATGGAAATAAAACTCGAACAGAGTCAAATCGTGCAGAATATGGACTATAGAGTATCTGAATTGCTAGGAGAGGGGCATTCGATTACAGGAATGATGTCACTAAGGGAGTATGGCCCTCAGTTCGCCCAGACTGAAAAGTTCCAAATCTTGGCTAACGACCCAGAGTTTTCACAATTGAAGGCGGATTTCAAGCGAGTTTCTTCTAGGATTGAAGAAGTCGCAGACATTCTGACGATCTAGATGCCATATATGGCGTTGTCACGGAGTCTTTTCGCTGCGTCGTCATTGGAGGCTTGCTGAGGCTTTGGAGGCTCTGGGGTAGGCTCTGGGGCCTCTTGTGGTTCTTCCTCGCTCTCTGCGTCTTCCTGGGGCTCAATTTCAGTAGTTTCTTCGACTACCTCTTCTTCCTCAGTTGTTTCATCTTCCTCTTCCGTTGTTTCTGGAGATTCTAGCTTGTCCAAGGCTTCTTGTTCCTCTTCATCCCTTGGGAATTCCTTTGTTTCTTCCTTTGGTGTGTTGCTCTCTCCGATGAAATACCTTCCCTCTTTGTATTTCTTCCATAGAGTTGAGATTTCCTCGTTGTCCATGCCAGAATGCTGATGCTTGAATTGGGGCCATGTGATTTCGTCTGACATCAGAATGACCTCCTTAGTTGTTTGATAATCTCTTGAATCATGTCTTTGCCTTCTTGAGTGAGTGCCTTTGCCATGTGTGTGTGGTAATCTCGCTTTGCTTTGATTTCTTGTAGTGATTCAACTAGGGCTTCACTCACTTTGTCTGTCTGCTCAAATAACTTGAGGACATCAGTCTCTAAAATGGCCTCTCCGCTAAACATATCTGCTAATTCTTCCTTGGCATCTAGTATTTCTTCGACTGGGTTGTATTCTTCCTCTTCTTCATCTTCGCCATATATTAGGTTATGGACTACATCTAGTGCTGCCGTCTTCGCATCTTCTTTCAATTCCTTGTAATTCTGCCAAGTTTCGCTTGCTTGGTCTAGACTCAAACCGTTTTCGGAGCAAAATTTCCGCCATTCGTTCCAGTTCATGCCTTATTGTAGTGAGGATTGTCGTTTGAATGCTACTGAGAGTTCGGGTCGGCAAAAAAGGGTAGGCCGAACCAAGAGTTCGGGTCGGCAAAAGGGGGGAGCCCCCCCGAAGGAGGGCTAATACGATTCCAAGGCCTGTTTGAGTGCGAGGTTGAAGTTAGATCCCCTACCCACACCTTTACGGGACAATACCTCGAAAGCTGGATGCTCCTCAGATATGTTCCTTGTAGCCTCGCCCTGGACAGTTATCTCGAAAACGCCGTCAACTACTTTGAATTGAGCCAATAGGTAGGCATCCAATGTGCCTTGGCCGCTTTCCTCAAGTAGTTCTTTCATCTTGTTTTGCGTTGTGTTCCAAAGTCCTAGATTTTGGAAGTGTCCTTGGCTAGCGGCATAACCCATGCATCTAGGCATAGGTGCTACCGTTTGAATCGTATGGTCAGTATTACCCCACATACACCAAATTGTAGTCTGGGGAGTTTTGTTGTGTCTTCTCGTTGTGGAATACCAAGATCTTAGAACCAGGAGGAATTACAAGTTCCTCTTGAGTCCTGCCTTCGTAAGCTACCTTTCCTCTTGCTTGCCACAATCCAGAGATTGTGATGTATCTTTCTTGCTTTGCTGCTTCTGCTGTTGCTTCTATTATTGCATTTATGTCGGGGTCATCCCCGAATTCTCCCGCCTCGATGCGGGCTCTTATTTCGTCTTGTACGGTTGCCATGGTCAGTTGGGGCTCAAACCCCATCATCAACTCTTGGTGCTAGCAAATACCTGATATTCGCCCCATCGGGAAGATTGGCCGTAATTTCCAACGGGCCATGCTTTCCATTAGGAGTATAGAATCTCAAAGATATGTCCACAGCCTTTGCACCGTGTAGTTGAATGAATAACGGTTTCAAATTTGTTCCGTCGTAAGTCATTTTGGCGTGTCTTGTGTATTCTTTTGTCGTTTCGCCCTCATCGCATTCGAAATTGTAATTCCATTTTTCGCCTTCACCTGATGCGAATATCTTGATTTTCTTTCCGTCGATTCCAAAGTTTACAAGTTGGGACTTCCTATCCAGGCCATTCAGTGCTGTCCTCAGAAAATCTGACGGAACATCGAAGACTTGGGCATAGTCGTGTCCAGTAAAATCTGGCGAACTTGGTTCGTTAAATGATTTAGGGTCAAGCGATTTCATCGTAGCAGTCTGATGCTTCGTCGATATTGTATATTCGCTATTTGCATCAACTTCAATTGTTATTGTATCTTGCATACCTGCTGTTTTCACAGCAAATAACAAGTCTTTCAAATCGTTAACTGCAATCTCCTGTTCTGTTGTTTCATAGTTCTGAAATGCCTCTGCAGGCCATGTAAGTTCTATCATAGATACATGAGGGCCATCAACTCTCTTAGCCGTAATTTTGTCCTTTTTAATTCTGAAAAGGGCATCACAATTAACGACTCCGATTATCTTCGCCACCGATTCAAGTTGTTTTCTTGTCAATTTCAATTTTGTTGACCCATTTCGGGCCTCTATTTCTGTCTTTACTTTTGCCATGGTCAGTATTTATCTCTTGTAGTTTAGAGTTCCGTCTTGGACTGATGCATTCCCTCCTACTGAGGAGTACGCTCTGTCTAAGACCTTCAAATTGTTTCTATCAACCCATGTGCTGCTGAATCTCTTGTGCAGCATCTTCGCTAATCCTGTTGGATCGCCTGAGAAATCCGATAGCCTCTCTGCATCCCTGTCCAATTCATAGATATTGTGCAGTTTGCATACTTCTGTGCTTGCTGCACCTGGAAGCTTGAATGCCTGTATCAGTTCCTCGAATGTCATCCCTGCGAAGGGGTAGTTGTCGTCTTGTAATCTTTCTTTCAGGAATTCAGTAGCCCAAGGTTGGTCGTAGTTCACTCTGTCCCTACCCACATTGATGAAGCGTCCATGATCTGTGCAGAATATCTTCTTCATCATCGCATTGAGCCTCCAACTCGTCGCATCAACGGATTTAGCCCCAAGCAAAGCAGCGATTGGTGCGGCATTCATGCCTCCAGCCCCTAGTAGGAAAACTGGCCTCTCGTTGTTTCTAACTTCGGACATCATATCGATTGCGTCAAACCACAGCGCGGTGGTTGATGGTCTGATTCCTCTTTGTTTTGGCTTTTGACCGCCTTTCTTCAATGAGTCATAGACTCTTCCTTTTGCTTGAGCGAGATTGGATCCGAAGCATACCTCTTGGTTCTCATCCAGTTCGTACATATCGATGTGCCTTGCGACATCATCGGGGGTTCTCCCATGCACTACTGGTACAGTCACGGATATTTCCGACTTCATGTAGTCAAACCATTCCTTCGAGGTTATCTGCCTTCGCAGCGTTTCCTCATTCGTCAGCCCATCCTGTCTAGGGATGGGGAAATCTGCCGATATTATGGTATCATTCGGGCCAAATCCAACTTCCTTGTGCCTTTGAACCAATCCATTTACATCGAAGTCCTTCGCTAGCGTTGGATCCATCAGAAGCTCAAAGCCCCCCGAATCCTTCGCTACCAGGTTCTCCTCTGAAAAATTGTCAAAGTGCCATCCTTCCGTCAATTTGTCTGTCAATGTGACTAACACGCTGTCGGTCACATCTGCTATATTCCAGTCCTTACTTCCCATCATCGCTGTTTGCTCTGATGTATAATTTTGAAATTTACTTATTGCCATGGTCAGTTTAACTCATTATCAAGTCCACTATTCTTTTTGTATTGTCAATACGAGCCTGTCGTTTGCTCCATTGCGCCTCACCAGATGGCTTGTTGCGCCCCTTGACTTCCGAATCCTTCATCAGATTTTGAAGGTATAGATCTGCTTCTGGGTGAATAAAAAATTCATTTTCGTCACTTAACCCCATGCCCCAATGCTTGGTGCATATTTTATCGGATAGTCCTATCTTTTTGATTAAAAGTTTCAATGTTTCATAATTTTCAGAGTATAATGGTTCAGTTTCGACTATACAAAACAACATCAAGAATAATTCTGAATGTGTCGGCTTACTGTATAACTCTGGGTGATGGGCTGCTCTGTTGTAAATATCCTTCATGTGACTATTCTGTAGGATTTTTCTCACATCCTCACTACCCATGCCTAAATCATTATCATTGCTAACAAGCGGCCATTGGCTTATGAATTCTTTACTAGGCCTTCTAATCTTGACCTCGTCAGGAGACTTGAGTCTCGTATCTTCAAATGCCCTATCCACTCTTTCTGCTGCTTCTGTGTTTCCTTCCTCTATCAATTTCTGGAAAAGCCTCTCCCCATATTCTAGGGAATCGTGAGTCATTTCTATACTCTCAATAGCTCGTTTGAACTTCATTGCGGCCTCCGGCCCCAATATGTCTGCTAATGTTTCGTTTGTCATGGTCAGTCGATCTTCTCGTACTCTCTTATCTTAGAAAGAGGTACGGAAGTCACTATTTCTCCAGTTTCTTTGTGTCTGAATTTTTGTTTGGGCAGGAATGTAGGATTGTCGTCACTCATATATCCCCACACCATATTTTTTCTATAATTCCATTGGCTTTGTATTTAGAATCCAATTTCACAGCCTCACTTTGGGACATTCTCAGAATGTAATTCCTCCAGTGATTTGTGTTGAATCTTTGAATTATTTCCACATCACTCATCGTCGTCAGCCGTCCTTGTAACTTCCACTTCTAGTTTGAAGTCTTCTGAATCGAACTGGCTTCCTCCCAATGAGAAGGCGAGTCCAGAAAGGAACTCGACGGGGTACATGTCCCTGCCCATTCGTATAATGAACTCGGCGTTCAGCTTATTCTTCAATTTCTCCATGTCTTCTGCGATGAATCCATCGACCATGTCGGCGAAGGAATCACCCCATACTAAATCCATGACTGGCTCTATGCCAGGAACGATGTTCACCACTCCTTCGGCGGGTTGGTGTTCGCTCTTTGTGTCAAAGGCGATTCCTCCATCTGGTATGTGTAAAGGCCAATATCCCATCAGGAATCCTCCTTCAACCATGCATTTACCAAGATGTCGCAGGCTTCCCTGTCGAAATCCCATGTCGTAGTGGCGTAGTCAAACGCAAAGATGACGGTTTCCTTGCACCAGTCATCGTGCCCTTCTGCTTCGCTAACTAAGGCTTCTGCCATATCTTTCGTATAGATCCATTCTTTGTAACCTGTCAGATGGACTAAAGTCTCAATGTCAAGTTTGTTCGTTTCTCTTAATGCTCTTACATCTTCAATATTCTTACTATTATGATATAATTTTGCCATGGTCAGTCATTTATTGTGATTTCTGAAAATCCGAATCGGTCACACATCCAGTATTCTAGTCCTTTCTGAACTATGTCTCCAATGGACATTGAATGCATGTTTATTGTCTCATATCCATTTTTCCGCTTTATCAATGGCAGTAGTGGCTTGATTAGCCCTTCCTTCACCATATCCATGTGAGAATAACTCGGTGAGTTTGTAATTGAGAACGATTCGTCAACGCTGTCTGTTTTTATTTCTGCTACAGCCCTGTAATACTGGAAGTATTCTGGTTTCCAAGCATCGGCTCCCTTGAATGATAGTTGCAAATGTGCTTCCCATGCAGGATATTTCTTCGCTGCATTGTCCCAACCGCCATCAGGGCCGTTGACGAAAGCAACCATCTCATCAGTCTTGTGAAGTTGATACAGGGTTATTTTCTGTTCTTCGTTTTCGTTTGCCATGGTCAGTATTTGAGTTTCCAAGTGTTATTGACATGCATTCTGCGAAATCTAGAACTTCTAGAGAGATTTCTTCCGATGTCCTTTGCGGAACAACCGTGTTTGTATCTCTCATTGACTAGATCTGCTAGTTGGTTCGATGTTAGGGGGCCTCTTTCTCTCAAAAGCTCGACAATGTATGCCTCTGCTCTCTTGTTTAGCGCCATCCTTTCCGCTTCCTGGGCTTATGACCCATACTTTGCAAGCGGTTTTGACATTTGGACTTCTCTGCTTTTGTGTGTTGAAGGTATTCTCTTCCACAAGCTAAACACTTTGCCATGTTCAGTTTAGAGATTCCTTGTATTCTGCCCAAAGGCTTGAAATTTCTTCTTTCGACTTGCCCTTGTGCTTAGACCTGAATTGAGGCCATGTAAGTTTCTCGACCTTTTTTGGCGCAGAGGAAGGGGAGGGTTCACCTTCCTCCCCTTCACTCTTTGCCTCATCGTCCGACGGATCTTGCGTAGCCACGCTGTCGGATTTGAGTTCTAATTCTGGTTCAGGTTCAGCGTCTATTGCTACTGAACCTCCCTTTTCAAGCGCGATAAGTCGCTTTTTGATTTGCTTAATCTCTATGGTCAGTTTGCGGATTTTCTCCTTGTCCTTCTCTTCGTCAGGGACTCTGAGTAAATCTGCTCTTTGTACTTTCAATTGCACTAAACGGGCGTGGTCACTATCTGTCCAACTCATCTCGCTCATATTTGCAGAGGCGGGATAGTCGTTTCAATGTTGGGTCGCTGTAGCGGGTTTCTTAATCGGCCAATACTTGGTCATTTTCTGCCTGCAATGCTTACAAAATCCATTGCCGTCGGCCATGACTTCCATTCTCCAATTCCTTATGGATTCGCGGAGGGGCCTCCCCTTTCTATCGAACTCCCAACAGCCACACCTTGTTTCTGTATCGTTGCTCATCTGAGCCTCGTTGGCGGTTATGTCGTTTTTATCTTTCTCTAACATGGTCAGTTTTCACAGTAATTCTAGTATTTCCGGCACATAAACACCCATAGCGACATTAGCCTGAGCATTCATTATGAAGCTAACTCCATCGTTGATTGGTGCGGCTGGATCTGCAGCCCTTATTGCCTCGAAATATCTCATCCTTGTGTGTTCTTCCGTTACGGCTTCGCCAAATTCAGGAACTAGGTTGATGCAATAGAAGTGTTGTGTGTATTGTGCTTCCATATACTCGCACATCCTGAAACCTTCTGCATTGTATGTCTTACCATTGTGTTTGAAATTTTGTCCAGTCATCCATACCTCGGGAGGAAGAACCTCCAACATTTCCTGGTATCTGAACTCGTCAATCTCCTTGAATGGTTTGTTGTATCTTTCTTCTAGGACATCAGCGATGAGATTCAGAGCTTCTTCAAAGTCCATCAATTCTCCTCCTGTTTCCTCTATTACCTCTGCAATCGGCTTTTTGCCGTATTGTGTAACGCCGTCATTAACTACAGCTTCGATGTTACTCTTTCCTTTCTTGTAAATTACTTGTATTTCTGCCATGGTCAGTGTTATTCTTTATTCCTCTTCTCCATATACCCATGCTTGGTAGCCAAACCTAACTGCGATTTCCTTGCGTAGTCGCTTGACTTCTTCAAGGAGAAGTGGTGCGTCTGCCATCAGACTTCCGTTTGCTAATATTTGCTCAGGTGTTTGGTTTAATTCGTGCATTTTGCAAATACTTGTGCTTTCTGCGTTTGGTGCCATAATTTCAGGTGCGTAAAGAAACGCTTCATCGCCCCAAACCTCAAGGTCCCAAGGGCCTTCTGTATGTCCTTCGTAATTGTCTGTGTCAATCATTCAATCACTTCCTGTATGTCCTCTTCTGTTCTTATATCCCTGCGAACCAATGCGTCAAAGCAATAGTCGTGATACAAAATTTCGTCATTCGTTCTAATTGCATATTCTTCAATTACTTCTTCGCAATAAGCACAGGTGTATTCTTCGTATTTGTCTGTGTCAATCATTCAATCACCTCGCCATCTTCATTCTTGTAAAGCCTCAAGCAACCAACATACTCGCATCCATCCATATAGACAGTCACACATGGCCCTTCGGGTTTTGTGTTCCACTCATCAATCGTCATTCTTGGTTCTGCATACAACCGCTTGACTTCTGCTAGGAGAAGTGGTGCGTCTGTTATGAGTGCCATATCAGCACGATGTCCAGTGGTTCCTTTGGCAAATTGATATTCGCTCAAAATAACGGGTCCATTCACCCTATCTCCACCACCTTTCAATGGGTTTATGCCTGTGTATGTATCACTTTCAATGTCGTAGCCAAGACAAAAATGCCAAGGTCCTTCTGTATGTCCTTCGTATTTTGTTAAGTCTATTGCCATGGTCAGATTTGAGGGGGTTGCTCTAACTCCCATGTTGAGAGTTCGGGATTCCACTTCCAAAGGTAGCCATCCCATTGCACGAACCAAGAGCCGTTCATCTGGAACGGATCTGAGTTAGTCATCATTTGATTAGCAAATGGCGTTGGTGCGTTAGGTAGCAGGTTCACTTGTTGCGCCCCTGGTGTTCGTATCAATTGTGGCATCATGCACCAAACAAAGACCGCAGTATATCCCATCCAGAAGATAGGTGCCTCAATCTGTTCCGGTAGCTTCAGCCCGCTTATGTCTAGTTCAACGAATCTAGCATACCAATAGCCCCCTGCTAAGAGAACCATCAGTATGCCAAACAACCGCCTCATGGTCAGTAGCATGGACACGCCATGCGTCTTTGTCGTTTGAAATTACTCGGCATCCAGAATTTCGTAATGCTCGCCCCAAGTGTTCACATTTTCCATGTGTTTTGGAGAAAGCGTTTCGTGATTGCCAGGACACGCCGTAGGCGGTCCTTCGATTAGTTTCTGTATGTTTTTCTTTTTGATGCTGATTGTTGAAATTGTTCCACAAAACCTGCATCTTGCCTTCATTCAGGCCCCATTCCCTGTTTTTCTCTCAGTTGCCATACCATGTGAGTATATCCCCCTCCATTCAGACTCTTTACTCTAGTTATCCCTGTTTTCTCAAATCTTGGATCCTTAGCCAATATGTTTCCTAACACATTCATTGTCGTACCGTGTCTAGTCGTATTATTGATGTGTTCAAATATTACTCCGGTTGAAGCCTCTATGTTCTTCTCAAGATACTTTTCCACTTCGTTTCTTAGCCTAGTCGTTCTGTTCGTTCTAATCTTCTTTGGTCTGGTCATGGTCAGTCGCTATCATCGTCACGGCAGAAATCTTTAGTAATTTCGGCCACAATCCTAGCATTCTTTCTTCTTTGTATGTGTTCTTCCATGGATTTCCTCTTTCCATCGTACTTCTTCGAGATTATCCTTGCAGGACCGTGATCCTTCACAGGAGTCTTGGTGTATCTAGCCTTATCCTCCTCTGAAAGAGGGGATTCGATGATTCCTGCATAGTATGTGCTGAATATCCCCTTTTCCCATTGGGTGGGGGTCAGTTTCCAAGAACCAGGAGTGTAGGGTTTAGGAAATTCCTTCTTCTCATCCCCTGTGAGTCCTTTGATGACATACACATGGGTACAGTCAGGGTGTTCGCACCAACCTGTTGCATACGGCATCCTGTGATGACCATGATTGCATCTGCCACCACGATTCAGAGGCATTCCCGCCTCGTGCCATTTTGCGTGTTTGTCGGTTTCGACGAATCTCTTTTCGATGGCTAGTGCTTGTTTCAGCCCCTCACCATCTGCGTCTATCAGACGATCCACTTCCCATTCCTTGCAGAACGGACACCACATGCAGGAGCTTTTCTGGACAGGTGAGCCATCACCTCGATAATCCCAACCCAAATGGTCGAGCATGTCCAGACATTCCTCTCTGTTCATCTCCAATCCCTGCAAAGGGTAGTTGTATTCGTGACCCTTTATCTTGTTCTCGGAGTGGTTTGCGGTGAATCTGTCGGTTCTTCCGCCCTCATCCTTCTCGATTCCTAGGCTCCAATGCTTGGTGCATACCGTAGCATCACCAAATCTCTCGTCTGCCCATTGCTGCTGAACCTCACCCTTGAACCTCATGCTGCAGATGTGGCTTGCTCCTGGCATTAGCGGGAGCATTCCACCATCCAACAACCATTCGGATATTGTATAGGGCTCGTTTCTCAGTTCATACATCTCTCTTTCATATTCTGGAAGTGATTTCCATTGCTTCTGCTGGAGTGCTTCGTTGGTTTCCTTGTGGAAGTATCTCTCCAAGTGGTGTCTCACCACTACGAGTTCCACACCGAAAACGGCACATCTAGCCTTTGCGTATTCTATGTTTTCATAAGTTTCAGGCCATTCGCTCCCAGGATCCGAAAAGACAGCCGCCTCGAAAGGAGGGAATAGTTCGTCGAGCTTCGCTCGGCTCATTCCCAAGTGTTTCGCGGCTTTGTCTCTCTCCAGGTGCATTGCGAGCAGCGCGGTTGAATCCACACCACCCCCAAAGGCCAATAATTTCACTTCTTTTGTTTCCATGGTCAGTCGTTCAGCCCATTGCCTGTGTGAGAATGTCTCTCATTACAGGCGGGCATACTGCATTTCCTATTCCAGTCAAAGCCTGTCCTCTTTTCATATCAGGGATCTTGTACGAATCTGGAAATCCCATCGCCCTAGCAAGTTCCCTTACTGTAAGTTGGCGAGATTGGTCTCCATCGACCAGTTTCCAATGGTCTTGAGTCGTAATTGTCCTAATTGGCTCGTGTAAAGGAACCCCCCTATGCCCAGTCGTCATCTGAGATAGGAATGTCCTCCCACATTTCTCTCTGCCAGCCTTGAATCGGACCTTATCGCCCTTACAAGCCTCGGATATGGGGATCCAGCCTTTGTCTGTGTCTTCTAATATATCTCCAATAGCAGGCAATTCGCTTGGTTTCTCGAAATTCAAGTTGGGCTTCTCACCCATCCTCGCTACAACATATACTCTGTCCCTGTTTTGAGGAACCCCATGATGGGATGCTCTCAGTATGTGTTCTTCCACTTCATAGCCAAAGCTCTCAAATGCTTTCAGCCAAACGGGGTAAGCATCCCATCTTGTGAAAAACGGGACATTCTCAACCACAACCCATTCGGGCCTCTTCACATCAACTGCTTGTGTTGTCGCCCAGGGTAGTACCCTTTGGTCATCGTGATAAGGTCGGCGTTTTGGTTGACTTGCTGCGCTGAATGGAGGACATACTGGCGACGATAAGACGAAGTCGCAATCTGGGACATCGTCTATGTAGTTCGTCAATGTTACATCTTCACATGCATGTTTGGTCGTAGGATGATTCATTTCGTGAATCCTTATTGCGTCCTCGTTATGGTTTCCTGCCCATAATATGTCGTGGCCTGCCATCTTTGCACCCTCGGATGAACCTCCGAGGCCGCAGAATTGATCTATTCCTTTTCTTCTTGTCATGGTCAGCATCATTCCTCTTCTTCTCCAAACATAGCCCATGTCGAGGTGACTGGGTCGCCGTCCTCTTGTCCCTTGGTGTGAATATCCACTACAACGCCTTCGTCAGCCCTGTGTATTCTTACAACTAATGGTTTTGTGGCATCGGTGTGTTCTGGAACTTCAATCCAGATAGTGTCTTCATCAGATGGGTCAAATAGGAAATCTTGCGAATTTGCCCTATGTTGTGTTAATGTTTCATCATATACTTCTCTATATTGTTCATTTGCCATGGTCAGTCCACCCTCATAGGTCGAAGTCGAAATCGTAGTTCGACCACAAAGCGAATCCGAAGTTGTTGAATCCGTCTTTGTTTATCAGGTTGTAATCAATCAATTCTTGCTTCTTTCCACAGAGGTATTCATACATGCCTCGGACATTCTTCATTCCGAATCCATTACCTCCATTGTTTAGCCATTGACGGATGAATAAATCCGCTATTGTCCATTTCTCGTCATTTACGCTATGATATAGTTCGTTTCTCATTTCCTCTTGCGTTTCTTTGTCGCAATTGGAAATCAGTTTTTCAATTATTTCTTCTTTTGTTGCCATGGTCAGTATTCACAGATCCTCAAAGACAACTTCATTGTCTCTTAGGTAAATTATCTGCTTTATCTTCTCCTTTTCTGCTTCGCCCTTGATGTAATTCAGATGAGCCTCTAGTCTTCCTTTGTGGGGCAATACCCCGTAACTGCCCTCTGCATCACCTTCTCTAACGAATAGGATGCTTGTCTTGCATTTCTTCTTGAACCATTGCTTTTCTTCGAACTCCGTCACTAGATTTGTTACTATGTGGTCAAGCTTCTCAAAGGTCACTTCCTCTTCCTCGCCTTCCCAATTCGTGTAAGTCAATTTCTGGGCATTCGCCCATTCGTGGATTTCCCTTCCAGTTTCCTTTTCTAGCCAATCGTAGTCATTACAACCGCCAGTTCCCCTGTTCGTAGCCACTCCAACTCTCTTTCCGTTGAAATAGACGGATGCAGAGAAGCAAAGTGTTTCCTCGCTTAGTTCATCGTGTATCTTTACATTCTTTACTGTAATTGCCATGGTCAGTATTATTCTGTGTATCTAGTCAGTCCTGGGAATCTTTCTTTGTGTTCATCAACCCACTTGTTGAATTCCTCTTTGTTGAGTTTGTCCACTTCCGAGTGTGCCCTTTCCAACACATCGCATATCTCCTTGTAATTACCCATCGTCCAAGCGTATATCCACAAGTTGAAGTTTGGCATCTTGGACATGTCTATCCTCCATTCGAGGCATATCTCTCCGTCCTCATCCATGTGTTCCCAGTGAAAGTATGTATCAACGCCTTTTGACTTCCATATATCGCACTGGTAGTATTGCTCGCCTTCATACTCTAAGGCACCCCTGTCAGGTTCGCCTTCAATCTCTTTCATCGTTCCATCTTCTGTCTTTATCCATATTGCTTCGTTCTTTGCCATGGTCAGTCTCACACAAATTCGTAGCCAGTCTTTGACCAGCCTTGAATGTTGTAACCCACGCCTGCATATTCAAAGCGGGTTTTCCTTCCTATTTTTATTACTGTGAAAATCGCATCCTCTGGCAGACTTCCGACTTGACCCTTGAATCGGATCTTGTCGCCATCCTCTAGCTTCTTCGGCTTCGGCTTCGCGTTGTTCTCTCTGCATTTCTGTCTCCATTCGAGTGCGTTTTCATTATCTGTGTCGTCTAGCATATCCAAGATGTTGTTCGGGCATTCGTAGTAATACGGATGCATGTCCTCTGTCATCTCCTTATGCACGACCATTCTATCTCTTGGGTAATACTTCCAGCATACCACTAAACCAACGATGCCGTATGGCGTTTGGTAAGCAGCGTAAATTATGTTCGACCAGTCGAACCCGTCGCCCTTTCTGCTTGTGTGCTTCAGTATTTTCCATTCTTCCTTTCCTTCTGCGTTTGTTTGGTCTAGATATTCCAAGACTACTTGTTTTGGTTTCTTGTTGTAATCAACATAACTTCCTGTTGAACCCATGGTCAGTATTACAAGGTAATTTGCTGCAGGATGGTTTCTGTTATTGCCTTCCGCTTGCTCATTTCTTGTATTCGATTGTATTCCTCAGATGACCACTTAGGGTATTCCTGCTCTGGCAGGAAGCATGATTTTGCCTCTCTGCGCTCTTTCTTGTTTCCAATAGGCCACAAGTAAGCATGATTTCCTGGGTGACTCACCTTCGGGAAATTATCTATCTCCCTGTTGTAGTATTCTAGAGGTGTTTCGCCAATCCTTCTTGGTTCTGCACCAGCAGACACCATTTGCTTGATTCCTCCTTTCCAACCTGATTCTTCCTTACGGATTTTGCTCAGGGTTCTTGCACTCAGGACTGTTCCTTTCGGGGTCATCCTAATCGTTTTCTTGTGTGATCTTCCAACATACACCCCATTATGGGCTTGATAGATGGTTCCTATATGTCCAGGCATTACCATCTTTCCGTTTTGATTCGTTCTCATAATTGGATCCGAGAATGCTAGAACGGTGTCGATTGAGGGTATTGCCTCTTTCAACAAACCGCCACTATTCCCGAAGCACTTGCCCAAGAACCATGATTCCCCGTTGTGAGGAACATCGTCGAGCAATACGAATCTCCCAAGCTCTATGCTAGTGGGCTTGTCTCCACTAACGGTTGCTCCTTTCGCATACCTATTCACCACATTATTGCTCATTGGGACTGTGAATCCCGCAACCCCGCATAATTCATGCATTCCATTCTCGCTGTCTCTGAATAGCCCTGCTTGAAATCTTGACGGAGGGTATGAGCCGCTATAGTGGTGGTCTTCAACGAATGAAGCCGCCTGGGTCTTTGGTATTCCTCGAACGAAATACCCGTCCCTGTCTATGTTGATTTTCTCGTCGTTCGTACTCTTGAATGAGTCTTTTCCATTATTCCACCTTTGGCAGAATTTCTCATCTTCGTATTTATCGTACATGGTCAGTATTACCAGTATTTCTCTATGAGATTCTTTTCTGCGATGAATGGGAGCAATCTGAACCACTTGTCCATCTTGCCCGCGATCCTCTCTCCTGTGCTTCCGCTTGGCCTGTATTTCACGAATGAGTCGTACAGTAGTTCCTCTTCTGCGTTGATGCATAGTGTGAATGACAGGTTGTAGGGGATTCTGGCTGCTTCGTCGCTTGCCAACCCCTGCGTTCCTGATTGTGCGCCTCTTGGTGCTAGTTCCCATCTCCTGGGTTCAGGCCAGAGCATCTTCTTTGGGAAATTCCCCCAAAGGTCAGTAGGCTTCTTCGGTCTTCTGTATTCGTAGTTCCCACCACTCCACGCAGAAAAATGCGTTGTCAATGTTGGTGTCTTCCATAGTTTCCTCAGCATAGCCCTTGGGTTCTCCATCGCCCAATATACCGGATTTATTTCTTGTATCAAATCGTAAGTGTGTTGTACGAGTTGCAGAGCGTTGTCTGCAGCCTCGCTTTTCGGGACTCTTGGCTCAGTAGCACTCCAATGGTGCATACAAGAGGCAATCGAGAAGCATTGACAGGGAGGGCTCGCAAGTACGATGTCCCAATCTGTCCCTACATCCTCAATCGTCAAATTCAAAATGTCTTCAGTGATGTCTGCGTCCATATCCTCATCTATGTCCACAGTCAAAACATAATGACCTCGGTCTTCGAATGCCTTTGTCCAGCCTTTTCTCCCACTAAACAAGTCTAGAATCTTCAGCTTCTTGTCGTGTTCAGCGTATTGCAATTCGTCTGGACCCTTCTTCCTGCTACCGAGTACGGATAACACGAACTGCTCCCTGCAGTTGTAGTTCAGCCATACTCCTTCTCCTTCGTCGCTTAGTCTAATCGCGTATTTACCGCGTATCTTCTCATTACAACACACGCATACCTTTCTTTCTTTCATAAGTGCGTTTGATATTATCATGGTCAGTCTCCGACATCTTAGATCGGAATTGATTGTTCTTAATCATATATGAAGCGATGCTGAAATCGCAACCGTTTCCTCTTTTGGTGCTTGTATTTCAAACTCCAACGCAGGATGTCTTCTGTAAAAATCGCTATCCTTGTCGTTGTCCCATGTCAAAAAGCCACCAACATAGTTGCATGTCCATCCTCCGAAGTAATTGTTCACATCCTCCCAGAATAGTGACTCTGGGTAAACGGACAACATATCAGAAACCCTGTGGTAGTAGGTTTTTCCAAGTGAGCCTTTTGGCTCAGTTCCCACTAACAGGGATCTGCGAGTTATCCATTCATCAATGATAATCGTATTTTCACGCCACCCATTGGTACGGCCAAGGACTGGAATCAGAGGAGCATTGCCTTTTGGCTCCCAATCAGACTCAGATAGTTTCTCACCATCGTTGGTGATTATCTCAATCCCGTCGATTCCCCCGTCATCTCCGCCACCCGAGTATTCGACTGTGATTTTCTTCCAGCCGAGCGCGTCCATTATCGCAAAGCCTCTCTCAGCCTTGTCTTCAATGGTCGGGTAGTAGTAATGTCCGTCATCCGAGTTACTTTGAAGGCTCTCCAACTTGCGCCTTATGTCCCTCAATGCGTCTTGTAGGATTTGTTCCTCGGTGTATAGTGCAATTTTCGCATCCATATATTCCTTCTTTCTTTGCTTGGATTCATACGGGTATTGCAATTTACCACCGTAAGTCGCCTCTGCTTCCATAGGTACTGCGTTTTCGTGTTCTTCTATAGATTCTTGAATCTCTCCTTCTGCCACCTCGGTCAATAATGCGTGGTACTCTTGGAAAGTTTCTGTTTCCATCAGACCTGCATCGTCCAAGGCTAGCCATTCTTTTATGTTCATATCTTCAATAATCAATTCTCTCCTTTCGTAAGGGAGTTTTTCTATTTGTTCAATATTAATTGCCATGGTCAGTATTAATTCAATTCTTGAGAGTAATTTCGACCCAACTCTTACTGCCTGCGTTTGGGCGTAGGCCGTCAGAATAGTCTTCTTCGATTATCATAATGTTCTCAATCTTTTCGTTATTGCACCAAACTATCGGTGTCTTATCGCTCAATCCCTTTTTCTTTAGTTGTTCCATGCTTCTAATTACTTCCCCTATGGTTTTCAATGTCCAAGGGGATTTTCTAATTTCCTTGTTCAATGATTTGATACTCATGTTTGCCATGGTCAGTAGTTCAAAGCTTGATGAAAGCGAACCAATATGTTCCGGTTCCGTTGCTTCCAACGCTTTTCTTCGTTCTTGTCCCAACTAGGGGTTGCTCTGGAAGTGCTTCCAGCATCTCGGAAACGCTGATTGAGAGGTCGTTGTACTTGAAGATGAGAACACCCTTCGGCTTCAAGCACCGCATGATCTCGTTAAATCCCCTTCTTACATCGTCCTTCCAACCGTGTCCGAGTTTTCCGTATTTCTTTAGCATTATACCCCCTTTTGCCTCTAGGATGTGAGGAATGTCCCATACTACGAGGTGAAATGTCTCATCCTCGAAGAACATGTCCCGATAGTCGCCTATCACATCGGGCTTGACAGACCATCCTGGCTGAAGCTCGATTGTTCCTGGTTCCTCCTCTCTAATATCCATGTAAATTGCATTTGGGTGCTTTTTGTCAAACCATATCGAACGGGCACCACAGCAAAGATCTGCGAGAACCTTGCCATCGAGGTTAACTTGGACTCTCCAATACCCCTTGTCTAAGCCCGTCTTGTGGACTCTTCCCTTTCCCTTTAGTGTCTGTAGTGCGTTTCTTACCTTGTGCTTCCATTCTGGTGCGCTTTTCCAACCAGTCGTGCATAACTCATCGTCGATTAGCTCCTTGTGAGCCTCCTCGACGAAATCGTATATCACTTCGATGTGATGCAAACCATCTGGAACGCACTTCATGTTCGTTTCAGTCAATTTTCTTTGCAATGTCATATTTGTTGCCATGGTCAGTTTAATTATCCACTTCTCGAATCAAATCAGCCATAGTTGCCTTGAAGGCCTCTTTGTGTTCTGTTCCGTTTAGTATTTCTTTTGTCAATTCATATCCAGATGGAACGCCTTTCCATGCTCCTTCAGCCCATTCTTTTGCGCCACCGTCGCTAGAAATTTTGATTTCATCCCCTAAGTGATGCTTGGCAAGCAACAAGGTTGCTGTAACCAATCCGTCGTATTCCTTTCTCGCAGTTTTGCAGAAGTTGAATACCAAAGCCTCGTCCTTTCTCCAAGAATGCTGCTTCGGTTTCCTTTCTAGGACGAATGTCTCATGGTCTCCATCATAACGAATCATATTTTCTGTTATAATGGGTTCATTCCAGTCGCCCCAGGGGTTATTTTGCTTTGCTCTTTCCAATATTGGGCTACCTTCTAGCAATTTCTTAACATCTGCCATTAGGCCATTCCATTTTTCTTCGGATATTTCTTTTTCTTTTTTCATATACCAATAATGCGTATATCCCATGGTCAGTATTACTTTGGATCTCTGAACCTTTCTTCCATTAACCAGGGGATTGTGTTCTCTCCCTCGGTTGGATCAAAAAGTTCGCCATCGCTGTCTGTGGCGTTCTTTAGCAACTGTAGGCTATTGCACCAAGTCTCAGGCTTCTCTTCCAAGTATTCTTTCAATTCTATTGCGCGTGGTTCGCTTAGTATGTATTCAGTATCTCTTTGGTATGTGATGAGTACCTTTGGGCCACCCTTTAGCTCGACCCAATTTTGCAGGAATACTGCTAGGGGTCCGTTGTAAATTGGAACCCAATGCTTCACCATATCAGCGCCGCACTTCTTACAATTGTATTCTGCCTTTTCTGCGTTCAACCACAATCTCTCATAGGAGTGTTTGTGGAAATCATACAGGTTATTCTCGTCATACCCACTCCAAGGATGTTCCTTTACATGTTCTTTCATCCAATATGGATTTCTGCTCACTTCGCTTTTCCATACTCTGTACCTATATTGTGTGTCTCCGTGTGCTTCATGCGCTGATTTCTCGGCTCTGTGGTTCGCAGCGATGAAAGAATCGAAATAATTTCTTCTCTTTTCCACGCTGTTATGTGCTTTCACAAGCATTTCGTCGCACATCCTCAAGAAATACGATGCTGCACCTTCCTCATATCCGTCGTGATGGATATAGAAGACTTCATTTTCTATTTCGTATGTTGCCCTTGTTGACATGGTCAGATTATTCCTCTTCGTCGGGTCCTGGGCAGTCGTAGCATACCCACAATTCTGTAAAGTGCCAATTTGTGCGCTTGGTTTCCTCGTCGTAGTCAAGTTCCTCAGTTTCACCGAACTTGCATTCCATTTCCTTCCCACAATTAGGGCATTTAGTCACTCAATCGCCTCTTCGTAGCGTTCTTGATAATCATGGATTTTCCAGATTCCAATGTAATTTCCATTGCAATCCTTGATTGTTCCTTTTTCATCTCCCCTTTCGATTAAGATTAATATTTCTGTAAAAATGCGTCTTGTCTCTGGTAGCGGTGTCTCATCGAATGCCGCATTGTCTATATCGAATTTAATTTCTATTTTTGCCATGGTCAGTCATTCATATTTTGAATTGTGCTAGTATTTCTTCTTGTGAATCTGGTTCTATGTCAGCCCAGTTTGCAGCGATCCTCAAGATTAGCTCGATTTGCCTCTTCGTGAAGGTTACATCGTGAACTTTGTACTCGTCACGCTTCTTCTCCTTCATTGCGTTCAATTCTCGAATAGGCAGATGTCGTTCTGTCTTGTTGTGTCTCGCGTAGCTCAGAGTCAAATTCGGCGGCAAAGGCTGTGTTGGGCTAAGTCTGAAATCACCTATTGGATTATCAGCGAGAAACACATAGTAGTGCTGTGGTAAATCCCACTTCTCGTCTGGATCCTTGATTCTGACTCTGTGCATGTAGCACTCCAAGTGTTCTTGGGCGAAGAAGCAGAACGGGTGTTGCCCCACTTCCAGCGCCTCGTCATATTGCTCACCTAGAACCTGCATCACCTTCTCAGCAAGTTCCTTGTTGACTTCATCCGACATAGCACTCAGTCCCTACTTCTGAGAAACTGAGTGGCTATGGGTATTTCTGCTTGCCCTGCTCGATGACCCACCAAAGGAGTCACTTCCGCTTCGTAAGCACTACACCGTATCACTCTGCATAATGTTCCTGATTCCAGGAATCCTAGGTCTTTTACCAGTATTACAACTTCATTCTTTGTAAATGGGGCCTTCTTTACCCCTTTCTTTCTAATTCTAAGTCCTACCATGGTCAGTTTATTCCTCTTCGAACGACCAGCCGCAGACATCACAGATGTCGAGGCGTGGATCGTCGTTCTTTGGGTGTCCTTCCTTGTATTTGACTCGCCTAATGCTGGCTCCGCAAATGCACTTCACGGATAAGGTAGTCAAAATCAACCAACTCTTTCGATTTTTATTGGTCTGACTCTTGTTTTACCTGTTTTGGTCTTAGGCTTGCCTTGAAGGACGATTCTTGTCATTCTTCTCATGTGCCCATCTAGGCACATCTTGACGATAGTTTCCTTTTCAAGTATCTTCCATTTGCATTTTGTCTTGGCGTACTTGTCATAGTATGGGAAAAATCCCTCTTTTCTAAGACGAGCAGCCGAGTAGCTACTTCCTATCTTCAATTCGTTCATGGTCAGTTTCTAGTTGAGATGAATCTCATACAGGCAAGCGATTGTTCCGTCGCCGTTCATCTCCTGTCTGCCAATAGGCCATTCATCCAACGCTTCATCGTCCTTATCTGTAGGCCAAATTTCATTGGCTGCTAGCCATACCTTCAATTCTCGGTCATTTTCATGCGTTAGTTGATCATTTCTTGCATATAGGTTCAATAGTTCTTCTAGAAGGTCTTTCCTTGCATCTTCTATGTTCTTAAAGAACCTGTATTCATCAATTGCCTCTTGCATACACATTGCGTGTGCTTCTTGAGGGTCGTGAATGAATGTTGCAAATATTGTCCTTCTTTTGCCTCGCTTGATTTCTTCTAAGAGAAGTGGTGCGTCGGCTATAAGTTGTGCATTGGCTATTGTTTCATGTATGCCATAATCAGCACCAACCTCACCAATGTATAGACCATCTCCATGTATAGAGAGTGTGCTATCTCCTGATTGTCCCATGTTATCGTCACCCTCGGTTAGTTCTCCTTCAACTCGCCACGGTGCAGGTGTATGTCCTTCGTATTTTCTAAAATCTATTGCCATGGTCAGTAGGCTTTCGCCTATTTTTGGTTTCCTTCTGCTATTACATAGCTTTCTGACAGTTTGACCTTGTAATACTTCTCTGTCATCACATCTATTGCGGCCTGTATCGACCACAATTCTGCAAAGTCCACATCATTATCGTAGTCAGCAGTACCGTCGTGGTACTTCTCCTCATCGTTGTCTATGCATTTCGCGTGTTTTATCAGCATCTCATACAAGCCCTCATCGTATTCGTGAATCGCTCTAAGGATATGCTGCCCTATTTCCACAGGGTTGTCGTACACATTCAAGTGTCCTATCTTTGATTCTGTTAGTTCTATTGCCATGGTCAGTCTATGCAGTTGCTCTCCAAAGGGCTTTGCCGTTCGATTGCACAGCGCGAACGAATGTCGCGGCCATGCTCGGGCTGTTGAATGTGACATCCCTGGTGAATACCAGTTCGCCCTCTCTCTCCCTTAGTGTGCCTTCTGCTATCAGTTTGTTTCTGCTTCTTACCTCCGACTCTCTCCATGAGGGCCTAGGCTTGAGATTCGCTGTGGATCCTCGCTTTACTAGGAATCTTCCGTCGTTCAGGTATTCGCCATGCGCAACTATTCCGTTTTTCAGTCGTAGTTCCAACTCTCTCCTGTTCCAAGTCTCCTCCGTAAGCCATTCTCCCTTGTTGCTCATTTGTAATACCTGCATACCAACGCCTTTCCATGCATTCTGGAATACAACTGCAACTGAAGCTTGCCTCGATGCCCCTCCTGCCCGTATGTGTGGTCCTCCGAAGTCCAATCGGGCTCGGAAGAACACAAGATGCGATGCTTTCGGGAAGATCGTTTCGTGCCAATAGTAGTTGCTAGTGTATGCCGGAATCAATAGAGTCACAAGTTCTGCAAGTCCACTCGCTACTGAATCGTATGCCTTTAGCACCCAATCCTTGAGCGTGGTCTTGTCGTCTTGCTTCACATAGGGAGGATTGCACCAAACTCTGCCTGTCCACTCCTGTTGTAGTGAATTGGCTTCCTTGTCGTAGTAATCCACGACCAATGCGTTCTCTTCGCTTGCGGCGGCATCCAATGTATATGGGCCAAATCGCTCGTCTAACGCCTCGAAGACATCTCTAGGTGTCCAGAAGTCGTTTTTCTTGCTCTTTGGCATAATTCCATTCTTAGCGTAGTTCTGAAAGTCGCTTCTAAGCTTCCTTTCAAGTTCTTTCTCTTCGTTTTCATTTGCCATGGTCAGTTCATGTTTGCTTAGGGTGCTTTCCCTGTTGCAAGGTGTAGCCTTGCCTGGTTCTTGCGGGTTTCCCCATAGCATACTTGTACGCATTTCTGAAATCCTTGAACAGCCAATTGTCTAATTTGTATGTCCCGCTTTGCGCGTTTCTCCATGCGATAATCTCTTTTTCAGTTAGTAGTGGCTTTCCTGCTGGATAGTGAATAGGGGCATTATGCTCGTCACCATGATGTTTTTTCCTGTGAGCGTGCAATCTTCTGCTCTCATGCGTTCCGTTCCGCAAATCATCATCTGTGCTTATCATAGCCAACCCCGTTGTTGCTACTATTCCTGCTTCTCTGATTTTTCTAAATGTGTCTTCTGCCATGGTCAGTTCATTCAAACCGAGTCAAACCTCGGTTAATGTTGTTGTTGTCTAGTTCTATGCATACTGCATTTCTGCCTGTTTTCAAGCAAGCCTCTGCAATTCCAAGCCCTCCAGCGAATGGGTCAAGCACAAGATCTCCTTCCTCAGTCGAGAACTGCAGCATATCTGCTAGAATCTCGATTGGTTTCTCGGTCTGGTGCTTTTTCCTCGCATTGCTTGGTCTAGGTGCTGTCAGTATGTCGTGGATGTAGTGCTGTGGATTTGGTTTCCTACTGAATCCGCCCATGTTGTAGGGCTTCCCCTTCGAATAGAAGAAGATTAACTCGTGTCGAGCCCTTCCGTAGTAGCCCATCCCTATTTGCACCTTATCCCATATCCAAGTTCTGTTGTATGTGAAACCTGCTTCCATAGTTAGTTGCCTTTGCCTCTCGTTGTAATCTGCGATGTCTCCATACATGGAGCGACCCGCAGCAGGCATGAACACGAACATGTGCCCTCCTGGTTTCAAGACCCTGTGCAACTCTCTGAGGATTTCATCATCTAGGTCTTTGGTCTCGAAATCCCAACCACCCCTGCGATTCCTTTCCCTCGCAGTTCCAGTCTGCATCTGCCTGTCCAAAGCTGAATAAGGCGGATCGGTGATAACTGCGTCGAAATGGTTGTCGGGGAATGTCGGTAATGTCGCCCAAGCATCTCCTTGGATGATTAGTGCCTGATTATCGCCTGTATGGGCGATATAGACACCTCGCTCCACTCTCTGGAAGCATTTTCCTATGTTTTCATTTAGTCTGCCTCGAATAGTCGAGGGTAATTCATCTTTAAAATTCTGATAAATTACCTGGAGGGGTTTCTCCTCCTCCAGAAATTGTACTAATCTTTCTCTTAGACTTATCATGGTCAGTATTCATTTGAATACACTCATACAAGTGGCAATAACATTGTTGTAATCTCCACTCATAGCCGTGTTCATAACTTCCTTTATGTCTTCTCTGGGCCAAGAAGCCCTCTTTAGTTGTCTTTCAGTATAACCCAATATAGCGAATGCGTTTCCATCAACGCCTATCAGGGTTCCTTCTGCTTTTCCATTTTTTTCAATTAAGTCTTCTATGGTGGGTATTTCCAACCCATCTAGTTTTCCTCTTGGTAGTTCTGTTGCCATGGTCAGTTTTAGTTTGGTTTTGCCTTTCTTAGTGCTTTTCTAGCATTTTCAATATCTTGTTCAAACAAATGGGGGTCTGGGAAACCTGAGTCCCATGTATCGATTAACAGTTCAAGTGCTGCATACATCTCTGGTGCTGCTGATATTAGTTCCGCTATTTCGTATGCATTATCTCGGTCATTGACCCCAGATGCCTTAGCAAATCCTGTGTTCGCCTTTTTCTGTGACTTCACTAATGCCACATGCTCTCCAAGTTCTGTTGTGACGCACCAAGGGTAATGCCCCTGGATTATTCTAAGATCTGTCGATTGAGTCTTTGTTTGGGCGACTGACCACCTCATGCGTAGTCATCTCCCAAATCGTATTCAATGTATCTTCCGTCATCTGTCCTAACATCTCCAATCATCTCTGCTGTAGCCCCACAGTCTTTGCAGACAAGGGTCACTCTCGCTTCTGTGAGTCCGTCTGTGTTGTCTTCCACTATGAAATCGTGGCTTCCCCTTTTCTTACACTTCTCGTATTTCGTTCCTTGTTGTGTCATGGTCAGTAGTCAGTCAAACTCGTGTTCTTCGTAAACCCACTCTTCTGTTTCGATACGGATTTTCAGAGTATTCATTTTATTTCACCTCAAACATCGTCTGTCACAGCAAGGTTTCTCTTACGATAAACCTCGGCGTTCTTCTTCGGCTCGATTGGATCTTGTCCTTTCTTCGCCCTCTCTGCGTTCTGCGCCTTCGCCTTTGCTATGGAGTTAATTGTAGGTCTTTTTTTGTCTGTCTTATACACTATCCTGTTCTTTACGAAGTCCTTTTTCATCGCACGATGGGAATTCTCCCAATTCTTCTGCATTGATCTTCGGCCTTCTTCTGTTCTGACTTCTATTGGAATGTTTTTCCATTGCCTCTTGAAGCACTCTTCGCAAAGTTCCTCAAGAGTAAGGCCCTCTTCTCCAGCGTCTTCGAAGGCTGAAAGCATGATTCCATACTTCTCGTTCATTTTCGCCTTCTCCATCAAGGATGCGTAGCCGTTTGCAAGCATTTCTGCCCTATTCTTGGCTGCTTTCTCAATGCCCTCAAGATTGTCTGGCTCATTACTCAACAAGCCAATTCTCAATTGTAATTCTGTCCAGAGCGCCCTTTCTTGTTTTGCGTTCATAACACTCATTGTGTCAAATTCCCTTTCGTCTATATTCACGCTTACCGAGAATGTCCCGTCGTCGTGTTCAACTAATCTCATAGTGTTCGGTACTACCATGGTCAGTCTGATTCCAAGCATTTGCCTCTTAGGTGTTCCCTAAGAAACTCAAAGAATCCTACCCTTTTCATACAATACGGGCAATAGTCACGCATCCATTCCACCTTTCCTTACGATGTCAAAGGTCCCGTCGCTCAGACGGGTGAATTTAGGATTGGTGATAAGCCACCTGTATGCTTGTTGTGGGTTGCAAGATGCCATACTGTGATTCTTGAGCATTTTTCCATTGTCGCACCTTGCCTGGTACGCAATCGTTTCGGGCGTTGATGGACCGTAGTCCCTGATGTGATTCAAGGCCGCTTCCTCAAGCTTCTTTTTCTTAAGTACGAACCTTGCCATCGATTATTCCCCTCACTTTTCTCAGTATTCCTTTTTTCTGCTTGTCGGTTCTTCCGTGTAAGGCTTCCGTGAGGGTTCGCTCGACCCACACATTGCCATGATCACAGACAGGACCGAATCCCTTTGATTTAGATTCCGCACTCGTTAGCGGTTTTCCACATTTCCTGCATTTTTCTTCCATGGTCAGTAGTGCTATACGGCAAGACCCTCTCCGAGCGTCATGCCAACCGAGCATAGTCACGGCATTTTCTATCCGTACAAACTCTCTAGCGTTAATCTGTCTTCATCAATGCCAAGTCTCAATAGCTGGCAATGATTCGCCTTTTTCGTTTAATTTTTCTAAGTAACTCTCAATAAATTTGTTTAATTGTTTCGAATCGACCCTGGTAGCTGATGAATACCTATCATCCCAAAATCTCTCCATCCAGAAATCCCTCATCACTTCATACATCTTGTGAAAGGCTTGTGCTGAATATTCATTGAATTCCCACTCGCCGTTAGTTTTCGTGACCTTTTCGAGTTCTTTCCGTAGGTCTTCCATAAGTTGTTCTCTATTTTTTGCTGTGATTACGATACTTCCGAATTCATGTTCATCTTTGGGTGGAATGAACCTCTGAATGTAATTCTCAAGGTTCTCCGAAACCCATCTCTCCATGATCCGGTAAGCGTTCGGCACAGTCTTGTTACCTACCGAGTAAAGATTGTCATTCTCACAATTTCTCATAAAATACCATAGATTTCGATAATCGTCTATGTAAGAGGTTTCCTCTCGATACTTTTGTTCGAAGTCGTATAACAATTGCATATCCTCATCAAGCAATTTCACTATTGGTTCTGGGAATCCCTCCGAAAATAAGTGGAGGGTTGCATAATTGAGTTCAGGGAACTCTGATTTGCCGTGATAGTGATATACACTGCCGTAACCACCATAACGAAAATCAAGGTAGCACTGCTCCTCGTTCTCGAACCACTGGTCAAAATCGTCCTCGTCACCTACATTATCCAAATGAACTATGCATGGCAAGTCATCAACTATGCCACATCCCTCAGTTCTGTCTAAGTGAATCATTTCTTTAGTGTGCGATGCCCAAATCTCTTCGATAATGAACATCCTATTGTTTTTTGTCCTTTGATACCCTAGTCTATCAAGTAAGTTTGCAATCGCCAAATTAGGCGCGTCGGAAATACAGGCTCCATCATGGTACGCTCCCTCCCACTCCATTTTGTGAAAGAAGGGGGGGGTATCGTCCATCCAATGCAATTCCAGTATTTTGCAACTGCTACTGTAATTTCCCTGCCCAACTAACATGACTATGTCGTAATCAAGCTCGTTGAGGATTCTCTCAGTTTCACCTTCAAGCAGCCCAAATCTTTTGGAGTCCTGTGTAATTCTTATGAGGATCTTCTGCCTCACACTCTTTACACACTCTGGACCTATTCCCGATTGTTGGGCCTCTAGAGTCTTCAATGCTTTTCCGCATTTCATACAATTCTTGTGTTTCATGGTCAGTTGTTCAGCGTAATTCGCTGAACATGGAGACTAACTTCTCTGTAGTCTCCTTATCTAGTTTTTGTGTGGCATAGAACAGGAACATCAAAGTGTCGAGGAAGTCTTGCTTGGTCTTGATGACCCCTTCTTCCTTCAACGCTAGAATCTGTTCTCCAATGCCTTTTGTTTTGTCTTCGCTCTTAGCGACTGTGGAGAAGAACCAGTTCCAGTCTATAGGTCCGTCTGTTCGAATCGGCAAAGCCTCCTCGATACAAGGTGGACTACTGTGAACGGTATCAACCCCTAGGTCGTCTGCAAGTTTGTTAATCTCAACAATTTCCTTGTTCTCAATTGTATTCTCAACGGGAATCGGTTCGATCCACTCGTCTTCGCTCTCGGCTTTCGGTTCCTCAGACTCGACTTCCTCTGCCTCATCCTCGGCTTTCGGTTCCACAGACTCGACTTCCTCTGCCTCATCCTCGGCTTTCG
>MDTC01200635.1_pt1 | contig 55994 bp, 50 predicted proteins | sample 811181 | NCBI WGS metagenome assembly MDTC01 (sample SAMN05326644, study PRJNA326480) | marine metagenome | isolation source: seawater | place: Pacific Ocean: North | collected 2011 | reverse complement strand
GATTTGCCAAGCACAGAATCTGATGATGATTTGCCAAGCACAGAATCTGATGATGATTTGCCAAGCACAGAATCTGATGATGATTTGCTAAGTAGGTTTGAGTCGGAGTAAGTCGAATGAGTGTGTTGTTTATCGTTCTAGCCACTTTGATTGTATTAGGCCTGTTGAGTTATGCTACTTATTTGCTTTATTTACTGCGTCAGCAAAAGCAAAAGCAGTTACAAGATAAAATACAAAGCGAACTTAAGCAAAATAAGATGTCTCAGGAACAGGTAGAAAGTTTGCGGATTATCACAGCTGCTATGTGCGCGCATCAATGTGAAATAGCTGAGGGAACAATACGCATTGCATATCTCTTGCAAAAAGAGCCTCATGAGACTTTAAAGAAAGCAAATTATCCTGCTTTACATGAGCTCTATGAAAAAATTAAACATCAGCCAATTGGCGTTTCACGCAAGGACTATAAGCGCCAAGAAATCATGCGGTTTGATATAGAACGTATGACTTTGGAAGCTTCCTATCAGGATCGTATTTTAACTGAAGCTGAGGCACTCAAATCTCTCTGCGTATCGATTCAATCTAAAGTAGCTTGAGTTCCTTCTTAGCTTGTTTATATGTGCTATGCTCAAGCAGAGTATTGTGAGTGTGGAGTTGAAATCATGGATAAAAAAACAGAGATAGAAGTAGAAGCTGCTGCCTTTCGTAACTTAGTTCAGTTCTTACAGCGTAAAACCGATGTGACCAATGAGGATATGATGAAATCTGCAGGGTTTTGTCGTGATTGCTTAAGTCACTGGTATCAATCTTGTGCTGAAAGCTTAGGTATGGAAGTGAATCAAGAGCAGGCTAACATTAAAATATACGGTATGTCATCACAAGAGTGGTATGACAAACATGTTGCTGCTTTGGCCATAACTGCAAAACAAAATCCTCAGGCGACTGTCAAAGAGGAAAGCAAACAGCTTTCAAGCTAAACGACGCTGTATGCAAAAAGGAATGAAGTAAAGCTATGTATGGTATTCCACATGCGTTCTCGTTAGAGCAGCAGCATGCGTTTATGCAAAAAGTACAGCAGCGCCATTTCTTGAGTTTTGATGGGACTAAAATTCATTACATGAGTTATGAGCAGCCCGATGCAAAAGCACAGCTGCTTGTTCTCCCTGGACGCACGGAAACCTATCTTGTATACAGTGAAGTTATATATGATTTTGCTTTACAAGGATACAATGTGTATGCGCTCGATCATCGAGGGCAGGGGCTATCTCAACGTATCTTAGAAGATCCACAAGTAGGTCATATCAATCTTTTCGCACAATACCACCAAGATCTTTTTTATTTTGTTGATCATGTTTTGCCCCAAACCCATCTACCTTATTGCGTATTGGCGCACTCTATGGGAGGAGCTATTGCACTGTATGCAGCTCTAGAAAAGCCAACTCAGTTTCAAGCTATTGCTTTAGTTGCACCTATGTTAGGCATCAAGCTTCCTCTGCCTAAAATAGTTGTGAGCTCTTTCCTTTATCTATCGAGCTTACTCGTAGGAGCACAGCACTACATTCCTTTTGGTCGCTCTTACCAGTCCGTCGCTTTTAATGACAATAAAATAAGCACAGATGCAATACGCTATCAGCGTTATCAGCAGATTCTTGCACAGCATGAGCATGCTCAGATTGGAGCTCCAAGTTATCAGTGGGTGCGTGAGGCTCTACGTGCTTGTGAGCAGCTCTATAGAAAGCGTCTCTTATTGAAAACGCCTTGCCTTATCTTCCAAGCTGGTCAGGAACAAATTGTTTTGAATCGAGCTCAAGAAGAGTTTGCTTCTCAGCATGACTATGTTCACTTGTCTTATATTGAGCAGGCTGGGCATCAGATTTTAATAGAGCAAGATTTGTTACGTAATCAAGTTATCGAACAAACACTTAGATTTTTTGAACAACATATATGATTTTTGCTGCATAATATCTTTTTTTGCAAAAAGAAATGGATGATGTTGATATGCGTGTTACGTACATATTTTTCAGGTTGGCTCTTAGAGCAGACCTTAGTTATGGTTGGATCTGTTTTTAGGTTTAACCGTTTTGAGAAATGATTATTTGATTGTATTCATGACTACTTCAACGCATTTTTATTCCGTAAAAATTAAGTTCACAATGAATATACAGTTATTCCATTTGATGTCAATTGACGACAAGGGAAGGAAAGAGGGGATTTGTTTAGAAAGATTGCTGTAATGCGGTTTTTTCTGTGAAAATGTGGCAGGAGTGGAGGGATTCGAACCAAAACATAGGGAAAGCCAGACTACGTTAGACCACGCTAGACCACTGTTTAAAGATTAACCATAGTCTAACGTCGTCTCCTTTAGTCTATAGATGGGCACATTTTGGGCACACGGTTTACAAGATGAAACTATATGGCAATCATAAAAAGAATCATTTGAGTATCTGCTTTAATTCATATAGCCAATCTTAACTCGTTCAAATAAATCTGTTGCAAATTTTTGTTAAATCATAGTTACACGGATTTCAGATATAATTATCTTGCAAGTTCATAAAACGTAGTGCAGACACTTTTGTTGTAGCTAAGCATTTAAAATTTTTCGACAATAAATGTTTTTTTATAAGCCATAATAATCAAGTATATTTTTATATTCTGCACTACTTATAGCATTGCCCCACGGATTATTACCATTTTCAATTTCTAAGATGGGATCGATCCTAGGCAGTTCAACACCTAGCTGTTTGCAATTATTAAGACTTTCCAGATAATGGTGTTCTGGTGCATTTGTATTCGCACCATACATATCAGCTATACCAATTTCTGTGCAATTATTGATAAGCTCAACAAATATGGGTTGTTCTTCATTTTTTATTTTCACCATTACTCTATCAGGCAATTCCTCACCTCTTCCTGGTATATCAACATCACATATTTCTTGATCCCAAATGGTTAAATCAGTCGCTTTTAATATGCTGAGTAAATACAAAATCAAGTTGTTCAACTCTGGATCAATTATCGACTTTTGCCTACAGCATTCTAATAAGCATATGGCTGAATATGCTTGCATTTTACGATTATTCATTAATCTTTTAATCATTTTTAAGCTCCACTTTAAGCTCATCTAAAACATCAGAGCAAGTTTCACATGGAGGTTTATGTGTTCCATGTTTGGCACTTGTTTTACCTCGAACATTGCTTACAGTGATTGTTGCATTTTCAAGGCTTCTACCTTTATTAACAGCTCTTGATAATGCATTAATCTCAGCACACTGACCTCCATATGCATTACACCTAGCATTATCTAATGCATTTGAAATAATTTCACTCTGATTTGTATTCCCAGAGTTTCTTCCAATAGTAATCTTACCATCTTGATGCTTAATAACTGCGACTGTATTTAATCCCTTTCTTTTAGAGCTTGATAAATGATGGGCTTTATCAGCTAAATTTTGAGAGAGATCTCTTTTGCTATTCTCTTCTAACCCCGGCTTCGTATTATGCGCCAGCACCCCAATGTTCGAAACATAATACGTGTGGGACTGGTGGACTTCAAGGTTATAGACTTTGTGGCGGCCGGGGTTGTTCTCTTTTTTGACGAGAGTCTCAGTACCGGTTTTGGTTTTAACGACATGACCAACTTTAAGCTCGCCTGCATGCATCCATCCACCATGCGTGACTGACCAAAGTAAATGATTAGGTGTTACGCCGAGCGGTTCTGTTTCTTGATGGGTAAAGTAGAGGTTAATAACTTCAGCATTGTCATGAATGAACTTACCCGTCACAGCTTTATAGTTAGGGTCTGTATTCTTTCTTGAATCTGCTTTGGTGGGCACTATGGCTAAAACTTTAGCTTTGCCATTTACACCCATTTCTGGCATCGATAAATGAATGCTTTCGCCGACAACTGCACCTGTCTGCTCTATCCACCATATTGGGCGTAATAGATGAATCTCTACATCTGAATCGGTTCCCTTGGCCACTAATGAGATTTGTTTCCAAGTTTCTGGTGTAATCTCTTCGTCATCAATAGCAAGATAAGTGTTCAGTTGAATGGGTTTTGGTAAAGCTTCTTGTGCTTGCGTAAAGCACGATAAAAAAGCAAAGAAAAAGAGGAGAAAACCTCTCAAAAATTTACAACTAGGTTTCATGATATGTTCTGTATCCATTAAATTGATCCCCGCTCAAATAGGGAAGGTTGATACATTCTACATAAAACTATTTTTTTTAGAATAAAGCGCTAAACGAAACGCTCAAAAAACAAACAGTGTATTTTATTGATAAATGATGGTTCCTAGAATTTAAAAAGCAAAGACTATGATGGTACCTGTACAAAAAAGGGGTTATTTGGCCAAGTGGACGATTATTCCATAAAAGCCACTTTTTATTGACCAGTACGATTTTAGTTAACATCTGATATACATATAAAAAGTGCAAGTGGTGGTGGTCGCTAGGGTGCGACCACTTGCTGCCAAAAAAGACGGAAAATAAACGGTGGTGGCCGCTTTAAAACCTCGAAAAATTTCCCTATTTCGCGGTTTACCATCACGCATAGCTAAAAGTACGCTCAGAAGAACCTATAACGTTTTTATAACAATGAGTTATAAACAAGTAATCCAAATCAAAGCTAAAGCATATCTAAGGCTAACCCTTCACTTAGCTTTATAAAACAAGACTTTCGAACAATTTAACCGCCCTATTTTGCGGCTCGATTTTATGTTTTTTCTATTAAGATAAATTCATTTTTGTTGGTATGATGATGATTTACATAGGGAATATCTACACTCTCCAAAAAATGGATATAGGGATTGTGTAGGTCACAGACAACGGAGAGTAAATCATGTCGAATCTAATTAAACAGGCTTTCGAAGACATTAATCTAGAATATAATGAGCTTATTAAAACAAAAAATTATGTTGGAAATCAGCTCATGGGAGGTGGCTGGTACGTTGATAATACAATCTATTTAAAGTGGACAGCAAGGTTAGATAACCTTATCAACTTAGTATGTAAGCCTGAATCAAATTATTGCAAAAATTTTGACAATGCCTATAAAGGCACTTATTCGACTAATTTTAATATTTCCATTCAACTAAAAGCTGTCTTAGATGCCCTTCAAGCGGATTTTGAAGCAGGTTATCTAACTTCTTTAAAGTACTTAGTACAAGCTGATGTATTTGAAAGTGAGCTAGAACAAGCAGAAGAACTCTTACGTAATGACTATAAATTAGCTGCAGCTGTTGTTGCTGGAGTTGTTTTAGAAACAGCTTTAAGAGATTTATGCCAAGATAACAATATTGATATTGGTAGCCTCAATAAGATGAATCAAGACTTAGCTAAAGCTGAAATATATAACAAACTACAGCAAAAAAGAATTACAGCACTTGCAGATATACGTAACAATGCTGCACATGGCAAACCGGATGAATTTTCATCCGATGATGTGAAAAATATGATTAGAGAAATAGAAAGCTTTCTTACGAGTTATATGAAGTAAAGCTTAAGGGCATCACTGCCCTTTTATAGGTTCAAATCTAGGATGGTTGAAAGTTTGACGTGATAGCTTTTTAAAGCTTCTTGTTTGAGGTTTTCTAGATGGGTATGAATATAGGCTTGGTCGAGTTTGCCTTTGGCATGATTGAGGAGGGATTCACTGACATAGTAGTCTATACCTAGGTCGGCGAGGATAGAACGGAAGCGTTTGCGAATATCGTGCGCTGTCCACTGCCCTTTGCTTAAACGAATGATCATGGCGTGTGCTGAGGTATGGCTCAACACGCCACCTTTTCGACTCGAAAATAAATAAGGACTTTTTGCTTGTAATTTATAAATCTTAAAAAGCCTTATCGCTTGTTGGGTTAAAGGTAATATCAATTCTTTGTTGGTTTTGGTATGGCTTGCAGGTATTGTCCACGTTTTATGTTCAAACGATATATCTTGCCAGCGTGTTTGTCTGGTTTCTCCTAACCTTGTACCAAAAAGTGCCAGCATCAAGAAAAGCATCTTTTGTTGTCGCTTCGCAAGCGTTAAGTCTATGGCGTGTAAATCATCTAAGGATAAAGCACAGTCTTTGGTTTTTACTGATTCCGATAGGTAGTGCTTAAAATACTGTTGCGCCATTGGATCCGTTGCAATGACTTTTAACTGCTTAGCTTGTTTCAATGCAGCTTTTAAAGTACCAAAGGCTGCTTTGGTGGTGGCGATGGTATAAAGGCTTCTCATAGAAACCAACGTTTTATCTAGTATCTGTTCGCTCAGCTCTATTACTAAAAGTTTTGAACTTAAATATTGAGTTAACAACTTCACCAAAGACTGCACCGAACTTCTTCTACTTTGGGAATATGCGCCTGATCGCACGACTCTATCCAAATACCAAGACAGAACATCATGAACCGTTGCTTGTGTGTCATGTTGAATCTGTCCTTTCAGGCGATAATGCAATTGAATTTGGCTCATCTGTTTGAGTAAGTCTTTAGGCTTTAAGGTAGGATAGCTGCCAAGCTTGATACTTTTTTGGCTGTTGTTACTGTAGTTCACCCAAAAGTAAGAGCCTTGCGTTCGTTTTTGATTGAAGCGTATATATAAAGGATAACGAGGATCGCGCAGTTGATAGATCACTTCGTCCTTCATATATTTCTTAATCGCAACTTCGGTCAAGGCTGTTTTTAAGGTGGCTTGAAACATCATGACAATTGCGCCAACACATCAAGGCCAATTTGCAGCAATAGCTTGAAAGGATCTTGTGCTTGTTCTGGTAGATAAACGCTTAACTCGTCCCACTTCGCCAATACGACTGAAATCAAAACAAAAGCAGCAATCAACTTTTTGCTTTTCATTTTCTTTGGTATTTTGGCGGTCACTTGTTGGGTCTTGGTTTTTAAACCTGAGACGATCGGTTCAATTAAAGATGTCACTAACGTGGTTGCAATCACATGCCACATAAGAATCTCCTTTTTATTTCGTTAACGTTGCACTGATTTGTGTTTGAGTTTGACCATTCGCAAGACATGATAAAACCACATCGTCCACCGAATAGCGGCCTTGTAACATGGGGTGAAAAGAGGTATCGAGTTCGATAAGGCATTCAGCAAAAGCTGTAGGTTGTAAGGTACAGACCAACTTAAGTCGTTTCTTTTTGCGTTGCAGAGTTTCTAGCTCTGCTTGTGCGATGTCTTGTGCTTCTGCTTGACTGGCCTGATGGCCGGTGATTTTTTTAAAAGGCGCACGACCTACGTATACATGCTCTTGCTTACCTTGCTGGACATCATAATACGTTGCTTGTGCGCCGTTAAAATCTGTATGCCCCATTAAATCTAATGAGCCACTTTTAACTTCTGTGCACTTAAGCTTTAAGGTTTCTACTGTTTTCCCGGTTAAACTTTTGGCCTGACCTTTGGGTGAAAAGAATAAGGTTTTATCTTTCACCTTCACCAAAGCATCAAATCGTTGACCGACACGGATTAAAAAGGCTAAAGCTGCCTCGTCCGTTCAGTGTTAACAGTTGTTTATAGTTAATTCGAAGTGGAAGACTTATGCTGTATAAGTCTTTTTTTCGCCTTCAATAAGTCACCTGATTACGTTGTTCAGCATCAAGTAACCACTGGCTTAATACTGACTCTCTCCAACCTAAAACGGCGTTATTCATGAAGATAGGTTTAGGCATAATGCCTTCTTCTAAGTACCATCTGCGGATCGTTCTGGTTGTCTTATTCATGCGCTTTGCTACCTCTTGTAATGAAACAATGGCTTCTAATGGTTGTGTCGGTTCAGGTGATGGAGCTTGATTTCTTTTATTGTTTTTCTTTGTCATGGTACGCCTCTGTTTACATCAAAATTCAATAAATAGAAGCATACTGAGAAAAAAAACAATTACTAAAATTATTTTTTATATTTGTCTAAGAGTTCGTTTAGAAAGTCTTGTCCTTCAGACTTAACTGAAGACAGGCTTCTATTTGATATCTTAGCAATACGTTTATATATGATTTTTTTAGGCAAGTGCCTATTAGATGGTATTTCTAAGAATTTAGATATTGCCGAAAAAATGACTTTATATGTTGTCAGCTTTTTCTGATACTGTTTTTTCTTTAAATTTATTTCCTTCTGTGCAAGTTTTTCATACTTATCATGATTTATTTTTACGTCATAATACATATCTTTCATATCTTGATATTGGATATCGTACTTCTTAAGTAACATTGAATATTCATCTAGCTTGAGCGATTGGAGCTTAATCATATCTAATAACTTATTCTCACCTGACTTCATCAACTTAAGGTAATTTTCTAATTCTTCGATGTAGCCTGCTGCACTAACAAGAGCTTTTTGTAACTCTTTTTCTTTTTCTGTCATCATTAAATTCCTATTGCGATCACGTTGCTGGTGGCTTGGCTGGCGTTCAGCCGTGCTTCCCATGCCTCAAGGGCTTGCTTCTTCTCTTTGATATAGGAATACCTGTCATAATGTCGGCTTGATACGTCATGCAATGCATGGTTTTGAAGTCGATCTCTAATATCTTTTGAAAGACCTATTTCACCCATCAACGTTTTGCACGTTCTGCGAATATCACGGGGAATAAATTTTTTAAAGCCTGTTCTGCTGCAAAACTTTCTTAAGCAGTGGCCGAAATAGTCGGTTTCAAGGTGCCCACTTTTTGTGGGACGTGGGAAGATATATGCTTCTGAACCTGATAAGGCGTGAAGCCGTTTCAAGATCTGAAGTGCTGAATCTGTGAGTGGTAAAAGGTGAGGTTTCTTTGTTTTAGATATATGTTCGGCTATTTCAAAAGTTTTGCCCTTGAAGTCTACCTCTGACCATTTGGAGGCCACCAGCTCATAAGGACGCTGCCCACCCAAGTGGAAGCACAATTGAATAAGTAAGAAAGTATCTTCTGTGAAGTGCTGTGCTGTCTCCAATGAAAAAAGTCGGTAGACTTCATCAATATTAAGGAAGTTATTTTCTGGTTGTTCAACCTTTTGTTTTGGAACTGGAGTAACAGGGTTACCTTGAAGATGAAATATAGTTTCATGTCCAAAGTTCGCGGGGTCATTATCAAACTTCAAGCCAAAGTTAAAAATTGCCGACAGATTCGAGCGTACACGATTAGAACCAACCGCTGCATCACGTTGAATCATAGTGGCTAAGATCTTTTTGATATGTTGAGGCGTAATAGTGCAAGCTTTGACTTCTTTACCGATAACGGGGTAAACATCGGCTTCAATGGTTTTTAGAATCCTGGCACCAGTGCGCTTGCCTTGTTTCTCAAGGTTGGCAAGGTACGCATTTACAAGTTGTTCTAATGTACCTTGAGCTTCTTCTATTTGCTTTTGTTCAAGTTCTTTTTGTTTTGCGTCGGCTTCTGCTTCAATAACTTCTTTAGGGTTTAGCCCTTGCTTGAGCATGTCACTATATTTTCTCGCAATAGCTCGTGCTTCATCGGCTTTGAATGCAGGGAATTGACCTATTTTAATAAGATGAATTTTATATTGTCCATCTATTTTAAGTTTGTATTTGAATACAAAAGTTAATGCTTGTTGTTTTTTAGATTTACTTTTTTTGGGTAGACGTAAGCAAAAAGATCCTTTACCTGTATAGGCTGAATCATAGAGGTATGTTGCTTTTTCTGGAAGGGGTATTTTTCTGAGGTTGGTATCCTTGAATAACATCTATGTACATCTCATTTTCTAGAATTTTGGGAACCTATTTTTCTTAGGTGCCTTAATAGGTGCTAGAGAGTGTATAAAGATGTATAAGAATGTTCAAGTATGCTAGAGGGTACTATAAGGGAATAAAGCTTGAAAAGGGCGTTATATAGGGCTTTTTACTGTGAAGCTGTGGCAGGAGTGGAGGGATTCGAACCCCCAACCATCGGTTTTGGAGACCGCTGTTCTACCAATTGGAACTACACTCCTTCACAAGAGCTAAGATTATACACAGAACAATTTGAAAGTAAAAATATTTTTTTGGTTTTAGCGTTTTTTTGGTGATTAAATAGGCACTATTATTCTTTTTTATAAGATGAGGAGCGGCTTATTATAACCTATACTTGATTCAAAGTAGTAGATGTTATGGCCTATGTTGTTATGGTAAGTCGTCTTAGAGATGTAGTTGTATTGGGATGTTGGGCGCTGTTTTTATGCACCGTTAAAACTCATGCTTTTGAAAATGAATCACAAGTTAAAGTGAACTCCTACCCCTTTCAGCCTATGTCGTTCAAAGAGAGTAATAAGCTAAAGCAACACAATATTCTCAATTTAACTGAAACTCAATTGCAATTTAGTGAAGATTATTGTCAATTGGTGATGTTAAATTTAGGCTGGCTTTCATGTGGCCAAGTGCAAGTTCTCTCTTCTGGCTCTGTTGATGCTATGCTTCATCCTCCAGCTTATACACAAAAAGATAAGATTGCTTGGGGTACAAAAGAGCAAAAACAGATGATGATTCGAGTTGAAACACAGATGATTGATCGCTTGCAAACTCAAAGTAATGTACTAGGGTTACCTATATTTTTTCAAGGATGGATTGTTGAGCCACAAATGAATCCAACACATCAATATATTTATTATGCAACCCATTCTTTATGGAACGAGCAACAAGTGATTCATTTACAAGCGGAAACTCTAGATAACTCTAAGTATATGATTGTAAGCATTGAAGCGCCTAACCAGAACAATAAACTCACTTCCGAGGCGACTTTAAGGTTGATGACACAAATTATGTCTTATTATCAAGAGAATGTGAAGTAAGCTATAGGGTAGACGAATAGATGATATCTTGGATTTTATTTAAAAGTGAAATCGCATAGTAAATGATATACCTTCATAGTAAAAGGTATTATTCAGAAAGTGTAAATTGCCTAAGTTAGTGAGATCATTGGTTTCAGATTGAGCAGCTTGTACTGTCATTGAATAGAGGCTATATCCCAGTGTGAGGTCACTTTCTCTTGACATTAAGTAACCTATACCTATCGTAGCCCCAGGTCCTGCAGACACAATTTGAGATCGAAAAACTCTTACCGGACTGGTGTTGAATGCAAGAGTAAGGCTGTTTTGCATAATGGTATAGCCAGGTGTGATAAATCCGTATACGCGATATGCACCAAAGTTAAAACGAAAGGTTAATTCAGCCATACCTATCCAGTCAGATTTAAGCACTGCTTTTTTATCTATAGGTAGATTAGCATTGACACCAGAAATTGTAGTTGGGACAATTGAATGCACATCTGCTTCTAAAGGTGAGATACCTCCTTTTACACTAGGTAATATGCTCAGGTACTTGTTGATAAAGAACTGATAATCAAGACCCGCAAACACAAAGTTTTGATAGATATCATTATCATTGAAATAAGATTTCTCCGGAGATAGTTCGGTATTGAGCATCGTACCTGCAAAAGCTAGGCGAGATGCGTTGAAAAAATAACCAAATTCAGCATGAGCTACAAAACAGATATGACTGAGTAAGATCATGACACACATTTTATATTGTATAAGACGTTTCTTTCCTACAGCTGTATTGTGCATATACAGACAGTCCTTGTTTAATGATCTACGTGTCGGCATACATTAGGCATATATAAATAAATGAAGTCTCTCCATTTATTTTAGTGTGTTTTAAGCTATTTTTTAAGATTTTTCAAATAAGATTGATGTGTACCAGAAAATGTAATCACATAGTTGTATTCGCTTTACTGGTTTTAGGTGATGCACGTGTGGCATAGTGACGTATAAAGGATGCTTTTTTTAACTGCTTTTGCAGTATTTATGATGATGCATATAGGGTGAGAAAAATCTATCCTTTATAAAAATAAGTCTGTTTGTGGTACCTAATGTGATGATAAGAAAACATGTTAAAATGACACATTCGCCTTTCTCGTTTTAGACTCTAAACGGCAAGGTTAACATCAGATAAAAAACGATACTCAAAAGAGCAAAAAAGAGTCTGATCCGACCAGTTTTTTGACTTCAATAAGATCTGAAAAATTCTTTATTATTTACCCCAAATTTATCCTGAATTTTCCCTTGATGACAGGTTTGATTTTTAAGAAAAAAATTTTTTTTCACTCAAGCTCTAAACTTTTTGTGTTTTTATGCTTGTTGAAAATAACACTTTAAAATCAACAGCATAAAAAAAATACATGTTTTTTTCATAAAGATTTTAGATCTCAATAGGTTAGTTTCCATGCCAAAAAAAGGAATAATTATTCCTTTTTTAAAATGGTCATTACGTGAGAGTTGTCAAACAAAAAAATAGGAATTATTTTTCTTGAAAAGTGAGAAGATATGGCGCATAAATTAATACACGCCAAGGACAGCTAAGCAGGTTTGAGCTTGTTTCAATAAATGGAATTTAATTGCATTTTGGGCGTGCTTTTTTAATCCAGTCTAATTTAAAAATAAGGAAAATAAAGATGAGATCATTTATGCACTGTGTTTTGATATTTTTTGCTATGTTTAATCCACATTCTAAAGCTTCTGATTGGTATATAAGTCATCATTATGAGCTCATGAATGATGCAGCTTCTTTTTTAAGCCATTACTCTGACGAGTTAATACAAAACTCAGAACAAATATATGTTGTAGAGCATTCAGTCATCATGCAAAATGAATCGACATCACCTTTATTTAATAGAGATAGTTCATATTTTGTGAGTCATTCTGCTGATATAGATAAAAATATCCAATTAATACCTCATATCCAGAAAAATTTAACCACTAGATTCTTTGCCTATGAGATGATAAGTAAAACGCATAGTCAGGTTTTATCTACCGACTCTTCATATACCTAGGTACTTTATCCCCTCGCACTTGAATCATAGATCAGGTGATCTTGATTCAGGTGCACTATAATTAAATCAGACTCACTGATATATAAGATATGATGCATTACTTATTTTTTTGCCAAGTTATATTGTTGATGTTCGTTTTAGGTTGTAATCAGATAGAAGATAAAGTGGTAGACATGACGAATACTCGACCTCTTTACTCTCCAAGTTTACTCAATTTCTCTTGTGATGATACTTTTTCTATTTCAAACCTACCTGAAGGTCTCTTTATTACTGAAGTGGGTGAGCCACGTTATGGTTATCAAGATTGGTTTGAAATTTATAATGCATCAAAACAAGCTATTGATTTACAAGATTACCAGATACGTACCCAACAACGTGCTCGTGATGGTTCTTGGCTGGGTACAACCGCTACATTCGATTTGCCTCATCAAGTGATACAGCCTGATCATTATATGGTTATAGAAAGTGCTTATGATAAAACTTATTATTTGCAGCCCATGCATTGGTCTGATGATTTAGTTTCAAATCAGCGTATGAAAATTAAAGATCCCATAACACAAAATTCGATAGGTTTTGCTGCAGAGCGAGGCTCTATAGAGTTGCTTCATCAAGGTACTGTAGTTGATGCTGTATTTTATGGTGCTCAAGATATCCTTGATACAAAAGACTGGCAAGGTGTTGCTACTCTTTCTTTATCGGTACCTCAGAAATATGGTTCTTTAATACGCGTACCCCCTTATGAGGATCATAATAATGCTTCAGATTGGTATGTCAGTGCATTCATTACAAAAGGGGGTCGCAATGACATCCATCCTGGTGATATGAGTTGTACTGATACAGATCAAGATGGCATTCCTGACTGTGCTGAACAGATGTGTCGTACTTATGCTGGTTTACCTTACTATGCATGGGGCGCACGACCAGGTGTACAGGATATTTTTTTACAAGCGAGTTGGATGCAAGAAAGTTCTGGCTTACTTGAACCACGCTACGCAGCACTAGAGATGATTCGTAATACTTTTGCGCAGTATCAGCCTACAAGTTCAACTCGAGCCATGCGACTGCATATTGATACAGGCCAGTTATTTTCTGCTGTAGATGCAATAGATACAGATAACTTTAATCTTTTTAGTGCAGATAGCTTGATTAGAGTAGGGGACCCTGTACCTTTCAGTCAATATACCAATCTTCAGCCACAAGATGAAGAAAACATGGTGAATGCATTGCATTATCAAGAGCAGTACATGGATGTACGACGGGAATCTGTTTTTAACTATGTGCTTTATGCGCACCAAATTAATCCGAGTAATCCACATGTTACAGGTATCGCTTATGTTGGATATTACCGTACACTTATTATTGCTTTAGGCGGGCATTTAGAGCATGCAAGTTTTTCTCAAGAGGATCATCGGCTTAATTATATTGTGAATATGCAAGCGAGCACGACGTTACATGAGTTAGGCCATATTTTTAATTTATGGCACGGTGGTCAAGACAATGAAAATGGTAAGCCTAACTATATAAGTAGTATGAATTATTTGTACATGTATGGCTTACCAGCATTGATGCAAGCTCCTGATGATCGTTATCGATATCATAGATGTCGTGAAAGTATTCCTATAAGTCAAATGAGTCAATCTGTGCTCGGTGAGCCGCATAATTTTGTTATTGATTATTCTTATGGTAGAGCAGGTCTTTTAGATGAACAGAACCTAGACGAGGATTTAGGCTTAGCTGGCGATTATATGTATCCTTTTGATTTTAATTGTGATGGCGACAGTAACGACACAAGTCTTGCATTCGATTTAAATCCTCGAGATATGTACCAAAGTAGTTTATCACAGGTGTCAGACTTTAATGATTGGCAAGAAATACAAAAACATATCGATTTTCATAAAAAATTAAATTCAACTGATCAAGAGCATATCACTTTAGAGTTTAGCCCTCCTTATTTGCCTTATCTTAAGAAGCCTGTTTGTGATGTTTCTATTTTATTTAAATAGGTCATATTTTTCATATTTAAACCTTTCTTTTTTACAGTTATGATTGCTCCTTTCATGTTTATGTGTTATAAATCTACCTTGATTGCTAAAAAGTAATCATTCTCATTTAGACGAATTTTTATTACTATTTTTTCTGAGACCAACAAAAATGATGCGTAGAGCTTTTAGTTTATGTTTCCTGCTGTGGTGTTCCGCGGTATCTGCAGCTGTTGTGGATTATCAAGCGACAGTAGATGCCTTAAATCATTCTCTTGATCAGACTAGATCTTTATATCAACAAGATCGTATTCAAGATGCAAAATCATCGGTGCAATCGGCTTACTTTGATTTATTTGAATCTCTTGAAGGTCCTGTGAGCATTAATTATTCACAGCAAAAAAGCTATGAATTAGAACGACAATTTTCAGAAATCCGCCGCTTAATTGGAGCCGGAGCAGCTTTTACAGATGTTTCTGAGCGTATTGCAAAGTTACAGTCAGAGCTTCTTGTTTTACCTTCTGTGCTTGAAGAGGGACATCAAATTGTTGCAGAAGGTAATCTGGTTGAAGGCGAGGTTGCCGCACAATGGACGCGTGCTTTTATAACGATTGAAGACAGTTTAGCAACAGCTTTGACCTTGTATCAGGAAAGCGATATACAAGGGGCTGTAGATGCTGTTTATCATGCTCAATTTGAAGGTTTTAAAAATACTGAGCTAGAAATTGCCCTAAGACAACAGCGTTCAGCTGCACAAGCTGCTTTATATAATCAAACATTTACTCAAATTCGTATGTTGATCCATGAGAAGCAAAATATACAATTACTTGCTTATGAAATCAGTATGCTTACTGATGATTTAGCAGAGCAGGTTGTCGGACTTACACCGACTCAGGTTGCACTAGATCCGGTAACAGAATCTGTTGCTTTGGAAGCCGAAGAGTCAGACTGGCAGCAGGTCTCCGATCAGATAGCAAGCGCTATACAGCAAGCTATTGCCGTATATCAGCAAGGTCAGGTCACACAAGCCATTGCTCAAATACAAGATATCTATTTTGATCAATTTGAAGCAAGTGGTTTTGAAAGCAAGATAGGTGCACTTGATATCAATTTAAAACTACAGATAGAAGGTCGTTTCACACGTCTTGTAAGCTTGATGAAGTCTCAGGCTACGTTAGAAGTACTCGATGCACATTTTTCGGGTTTACAAAAAGAATTAGCCCAAGCTGTACAGCGAGCACAACCACAATGGCAAGGATTCTGGATGCTGCTCCTTGCTAGTTTAACGATTATTTTCCGTGAAGGTTTAGAAGCCTTACTCATTGTGACAGCGATTACAGCTTTCTTAATCAAAAGTGGACATAAAAAGCAATTGCCTTTGATACGTCATGCTGTGCTTTGCGCTTTAGGAGCCAGTGTTATAACAGCTTACTTATTTCAGCTCATATTCGAGAATTCAGGTGCAAGTCGTGAATTATTGGAAGGGGTTACGATGCTCATCGCTGCCGGCGTGATGTTCAGTATGAGTTATTGGCTTTTGGCAAAAGTTGAAGCGCAGCGCTGGAAGAATTATATCGAAAACGCTGTCTCAAGCTCATTATCAAAAGGTTCTGCGATGGGACTTTGGTTAGCTGGATTCCTAGCTGTATATCGTGAAGGTGCAGAAACTATCTTGTTTTATTCGGCTTTGACTCAAAATGCTGATGAATCATCTTTGCTTGCAGTGCTCGCAGGCTTTGGCTTGGGTATCATGATCCTAGGGATTATTTACAGCTTAATGCGTTACAGCATGTTAAAGATACCTTTGAAAATGTTTTTCATGGTCACAGGCATTTTTATTTATCTCATGGCATTTATTTTTGCAGGAAAGGGTATGCTTGAGCTTATGGAAGCTCAGGTTTTTGAACCAACGCTTCTTGTACATATGCCTGAGATTAGCTTGCTAGGGATTTATCCCTACTTTGAAACCTTGGTGCCACAAGGCATCTTGTTTGTTGCTGCGTTAGTCGCGTTTAAGGTACTTAGACGTCCGCAAATGGCAGCTGTATCGGCAATATAGATAGATTCTATGTTGCTTTAATTTTTAATGTTTAATTTGAGGTTAGACTGATGTTAAAGTATGTTCTTTCAATCTTCGTATTGATGAATGCTCTATTTTTATCGACTGCTCAAGCGGGTGAAAAGCCAGCTGGGAAAACGATTATTCATAAAGAAAGCGGTATGGAGATTGCTGCTGTTTATTTACAACCAATAGATATGAGTCCAAGAGGCATGGGATTGTCGGCAAAAGCGTCTGATGTCCATTTAGAAGCTGATATTCATGCTATTGCAGGTAATAAAAATGGTTTGGGTGCGGGTGCTTGGGTGCCTTACTTAACCATAAATTACACTTTAACTAATAAAAGTAATGGTCGTACGCAAAAAGGTACCTTTATGCCTATGGTTGCAAGTGACGGACCGCATTATGGTGCGAATGTAAAAATGTTAGGTGTGGGTGAGTATCAGCTTACATTCCATATCGATCCGCCTTCAAAAGCTGGTTTCTATCGTCATAAAGATAAAGAGACGGGTGTAGGTGCTTGGTTCAAACCTTTCAATGCTCAATATCAATTTCGATATACAGGCTTGTAAGAGATTCTCTTACAAAATCTAGTACACATGTACAGCATAAAAGAATACAATAAGGGCTTATTTGCCCTTATTGTTTTTTGTTTATGAACCACTAGGTTGTAGGCTCTAGCTATGCTTTTTTATTTTTCTTCGGTCTTATCTTTATATTTACTACCTACACTGCTTTTAGGGTTAGTGTGGTCAAAAAGCCAGGCTTTTTCTTATCGCGTACAGCTTTTGGCTGGATTGGTTGCTATGTTATGTGGTGTAACGCTTGCGGCTTACTTGCCTTCTCAATATGTTGTTTTATTCAATGTTTATATGCTTTACTTGACTGTCTTTATAGGAGCTTTGGCATATCTACTTCTCTCTGAGTTAAATCGTTTTGTTGTGTTAGCTCTATCTTGTATGTTGATATTGAGTGTGAGTATTTTATGGAATCAAACAGTAACATTACATTTATTTGATTTTTCTCATGGTTTAAATACAGAGCTTTTATTGAACTGTGCTGGAGTTGTGTTAGGTTTTATAACCGTAGGGATGAGTCTACTACTGATTGCTCATACCAGTCGTACTTTAACATCGAAGCAAAAAATAGGGATCGCAACGTTTTCTCTTGTAGGTTTGATCCCGCCTCTGGGTGAAATGATGCTTGCGATGATGAAGCTTCAGTGGCTTGAGATGAATAGTTTTAATGTAACGTTTATTGCGAAAGCAACAGATGTTTGGACTTGGATACCTTATGTTGCCTTGACTGGATGGTTGATGGTTCAAGTTTTTTATCATCGGTATACGTTGAGCTTAAAAGCTGAGTTTCACGAGAAAAGACAGGTTATAGCGAAACGCAAAGCGCAGTCAAAGTGGTTTGATGCGCGTCATATAGGTTTGACTCAATGGGCTTTGCTGGTTTTACTTAGTGCAGACTTAGTGTATTGGGATCAAATTGGATCTCAGCCTGCGCAACGTTCAGAAGCTTTCTCTCTGACCTTAGCTGAAGATGGTATGATACATATCCCTATTGACGAAGCTTTAACAGATGGCACTTTGCATCGATTTTCTTGGACAACTGAAGCGGGTAACGTAATACGCTTTTTTGTGATCAATCGATTTGATGATCGTGTTAAGCTAGGTGTTGCTTTTGATGCATGCTTGCTGTGTAAAGATCAAGGTTATATCCAAGAAGATAGACAGGTTGTTTGTCTAGGTTGTCAAGTGAGAATCTTTAAACCTTCCATAGGTAAGCCAGGTGGTTGTAATCCTATTCCTTTAACCTGGTCGCAAAAAGAGCAAGAGTTATTGATTGATGCGAAAGATCTAAGAGCTGGCAAAAAATATTTTACAGAAGTCAAGGAAATCACTGTTGTTGATCCCGTAAGCCAAGAAACTTTAACGAATCTCAAAGCACACAAATCTTTTGAGTATGCAGGACATATTTATTTCTTTAGTGATGAAATGCATTATAGGCAGTTCGTTGTATCGCCTGAACGCTATATAGGAGGCGCTTAAATAATGCAATGGCGTTTGATCTATCAATCTTGGAAACAAGATAAAGCTAGAAAGCATTTGGCTGTCATGACGGTTTTTCTTGCTGCGGGTCTTATTTCTACATTACTTGCTATATCGATTGGCATTGGCGATAAAATGTCACGAGAAATGAAAAGTTATGGCGCCAATATTCAGATTATACCTATAGGTCAAGCTTTACTACCCGAAGTGTTAACGCAGCACCAGAGTTTAGCCGATCAATCTTTTATTGATAGTGCACAGTTGGTTAAGATTAAAGATATTTTCTGGCGTCACAATATTATGGGTTTTGCGCCTTATTTTAAGGCGACAGCACAAGTTGATCGAGAGCAAGTGACACTTGTCGGTACTTTTTTTGATCAGCATTTACCTTTGGCTGACGAAGAAGAATTTCATACAGGACATCAACATATCTCTGCTTTTTGGCAAGTAGATGGACAATGGCCCAATGATGAAAAGCCAGAAGTTTTAGTGGGCGCAGATTTAGCTGCGCAAAAGCAGTGGCAGATAGGTCAAGAGCTAGACATTGTAGGGCAAATAAATCAAAGAGTGCGTATCACAGGTATTTTGCAAAATGGGCAAGATGAACAACACCTTGTTATGCCGTTGCGTTTCGCTCAAGATATTGCAGGGTATCCCAATCAAGTTCAGTCTATAGAAGTTTCAGCTTTGACCACACCTGAAGATCATTTATCAGAAAAAGCGCGACGTGATTTAGAATCATTGGATATGCAAGAATATGATCGTTGGTTTTGCACGGCTTATGTTTCTTCTATTGCCTATCAACTTGAACAAGCTTTGCAAGGTGTGGTGGTGCAACCTATTTGGCAAATTGCAGCGTCAGAAGGCGCTGTCATTGAAAAAATACAAATGCTTTTGTTTGTTGTGACTTTTGCAGCTTTCCTTTCAGCGTCCATGGGGATTGCTGCATTGATGCGCAACACTATTTTAGATCGTTACAAAGAAATAGGTCTTATGAAATCTCTAGGAGCGCACTCTTGGAAAATCAGTTTTTTATTTTATGCGGATTCGATTCTAAGTAGTTTACTTGGTGGCCTGCTAGGCTGTGTTGCAGGCTTCTTTTTATCCCAATGGATGGTTTGGTATTTATTTGGCTCAGAGTTAACCTTTGCTTGGATAGTCGTTCCTTGTGTTTTGGTGCTTTCAATGATGATTGCGATATGTGGTACTTGGTTTTCAGTACGACGTATTACGCATTTAAACCCTGTTGAGATTTTATATGGTCAGAAGTAAACATTACGCAATGCAGTGGCTTTTATTAAAGCGTTTTTTGAGTCAACGTGTGACGCAAACTGTGATGGTACTCTTGGCTTTGGGATTGGGCTCGGCTTTAATTACTTCGATGTCTGCGGTTTATTTTGATGTCGAAAGTAAAATGAGCCAAGAAGTGCGTACTTTTGGTGCCAATTTTTTTGTGGGTTCAGGGGCGCAGCAAAGTTTAGATCAGCACACATATGATCAGATCATAGAAGATATCCCTGCTGCTTTGCATGTTGCAAGCAGTCCCTATTTATATCATGTGTTGCCGACCAGTTTAGGTGAGATGGTCGTTTTGGGTGTGCGTTTTTCTGGATTACAAAATCTTGTTCCTTATTGGCAAGTTGAAGGTCGTTGGATCAGTGTGGATTTTGATGATCGCCATGCCATGATAGGTCGCAGCCTTGCACAAAAGCATGACTTACATGTGGGCGATACTTTAGTGCTTACAGGTGTAGATCGAGAGCATCAACTTAAAATTCGTGGCATTATTGAATCAGGTGATGAAATTGAACATAATCTTGTAATCAACTTAGATTTAGCCCGAGTTTTGTTTGGCACACCGACACAACTACATTATGGTTTACTGAGTATTCAAAACAGTACGCATCAAGTACAAGACTTAACAGAGCAAGAGCAAGCTATATATCCTGATCTAGATATTCATCCGATTTTGCAAATTTCACATTCTGAAGGCGCTTTACTTCATAAGTTAAAAGGTTTGATGGGGCTGGTGGCTGTTTTTATTTTACTGTTATCTACGCTCTGTGTGAATACAACACTTACAGCAATGATTACCGAGCGGCGTAAAGAGTTTGCTTTGCAAAAAGCTTTGGGCGCTGGCGCAAAAGATCTTATGCAACAACTTATCTTAGAAACTTCTGTGTTAGGTTTCATGGCAAGCTTGATTGGCTTAAGTTTAGGTTATGTGATGGCTCAAGTTTTAGGTCAAGCTGTCTTTCATGCTCATATTGATTTTTGCTTACAAGTGTTGCCGATCACGATAGGTGTATCTTATTTTGCTGCTTTTGTCGCTGTGCTCATTCCTATGCGCCGTTCTATACGAGTTGAAGCTGCGCATGTTTTAAAAGGAGAATAACTATGTCTACGATAGCTATAGAAACCCGAAATTTGAGTAAACGCTTTGATCAAGTTACAGCACTAGATTGTATTAACTTGCAGATTAAGCAAGGTGAGTTTGTTGCCATTATGGGTGCTTCGGGTTCAGGTAAAACGACATTAGTGAATATTCTAACTTGTCTTGATAGTGCAACCGATGGACAGGTTTTATTTCACGGTGTAGATATCTCCGAGTTGAATGAAGATGAGCGGCGTGCTTTTCGCGCTGATCAGATTGGATTGGTTTTTCAGCAGTTTCATCTTATTCCTTATTTAACGGTTTTAGAAAATGTGATGCTTGCACAACATTATCATAGTGTTGTGGATCAAGCTGCGGGTGAAAAAGTGTTGACACAAGTAGGTATGGCGCATCGTATGCATCACTTACCGAGCCAGCTTTCAGGTGGTGAGCAGCAGCGTGTTTGTATTGCTCGCGCTTTGGTGAATGAGTGTCCCATTATTTTTGCAGATGAACCAACAGGTAATTTAGATCAAGAAAATGAACAGATTATTTTAGAGTTGTTCCAAGATCTGCATCGTCAAGGACGAACTCTTGTAATGGTAACGCATAATCCGCAGTTAGGTCGTTATACTGATCGCGTCATTCGGTTGCAGCATGGGCAATATATTGGAGAACAAGAGCAGAGCAACGCGCATGCTTAGGTGGGTTGCTCTGAGTTTGATATGGATTGTAGTTGCTTGCCAAGATCCGAAGCTTACGATACAAAAGCCAGCACCTGAACTTGCTGTCCTCAATGCCAAAGGGCAAGCTATCAAGCTTGAACAGATACGAGATAAGCCTTCAATCCTTGTTTTTTGGTCTATCTCTTGTGTTGCTTGTTTGGCCGAAATGCCTATGTTCAGTCAGTTTGCTAAGATGCACGCTGATCAAGTGCGCTTAGTCTTAATTAATACTGATACAAATCAGCCTAACTGGACTCAGTTGCATCAATCTTACGGTACCGACATAGTTTGGTTGCACGATCAGCTCCAGACTACACAAGCACGCTATCAAGTGATGGGCACGCCCACTTTTGTTGCGCTTAATGCTCAAGGTCTGTTTGTACAGCAACATGTAGGTATCATTAAAGCTAAGCAGCTTGAGGCCTTGTGGCACGCTGCTCTATAACTTAGGTGAAACAAAAGCTTTGCACATTACGAATATCTTGATGATTCAAAGCAAGCATAAACAATCTATCTAAACCTAAAGCAACGCCTGCACAATCAGGTAATCCCGACTCGAGTGCTTGCAAAAACTGAGTGTCCATTTCAATATGCGGTAAGCCCAATGCTTCACGTTTGGCTTGATCTTGCTCAAAGCGCTGGCGTTGTTCTTGCGCATCTTGTAATTCATGAAAACCATTTGCCAATTCAACTCCTTTGTAATAGACCTCAAAGCGACTTGATGTACGTGGATCGTGCGGGTTAATCCGCGCAAGTGCCGATTGTGAAGCGGGGAAATCGGTCACAAAAACAGGTGCATCTTGACCTATTTGGGGTTCAATACATAAGGAAAATAAAAGTTGGAGCAGTGTATCGCAATCTGTTTCTTGCTCGGCAATCTCTGCAAAGCCTTGCTTTGTTGCACAAGAGCGTAATTGATCTAAGGATGCATCGAATGGATTGAGTTTTATGTAGGTCTCAAAAGCTTCACAGTAGGTGATGCGTGTAGGTGTCTTGCAGTTTAAGATCAGCTCTAACAGCTCTTCCATCTCATCCATTAAATCGTGATGATTAAAACCAACGCGATACCATTCGAGCATTAAAAACTCAGGCTGGTGGAATCGTCCAACTTCTTCGTTGCGAAACGCACTATTGATTTGATAGATACAACCTGAACCTGCGCACAAAAGTCTTTTCATATAAAACTCAGGAGAAGTTTGTAAATATAAAGTTTGTGGCTTTGTTTGTTGACCTTGAACTTGTGTACACAATGCATGAAGATGTACATCGGTAACACTTGCAATCGATAATGCAGGTGTATGTACCTCGAGTACTTGCTTTTGCGCAAAAAACTGTCGTATGCGCGCAAGTAGCTCGGCACGTTTTTTTAATGTTGCAATAGAGCAACTAGGTTGCCATGACTGCACAACGAAACCCCTTGAAAAAAAACAAGCACAGTTTGACTGTGCTTGGTGTGAACGGAGAACTTTACGCTTTACTTGCGAACACGTTCAACATATTCACCAGAGCGTGTATCGACTTTAACGATCTCACCGATCTGGATGAACAAAGGTACACGCACGACAGCACCTGTGCTTAGGGTTGCAGGTTTGCCACCTGTTCCTGCTGTATCGCCTTTGAGGCCAGGATCGGTCTCGGTGACTTCAAGCTCGACAAAGTTAGGCGGTGTCACGGCAATTGGGTTTTCATTCCATAAAGTCACAGTACAGATGTCTTGCTCTACTAGCCATTTTTGCATGTCACCAATGGCTTTTTGATCTGCTGCAAGCTGTTCATAAGACTCGTTGTTCATGAAGTGCCAGAACTCACCATCGTTGTAGAGGTACGCAAGTTGTACATCCATGACTTCAGCACGCTCAACGCTTTCGCCAGATTTAAATGTTTTTTCTAATGTTTTCCCTGAAATCAATTTTTTGATTTTAACACGGTTAAATGCTTGTCCTTTACCAGGCTTCACAAATTCATTTTCAAGAATGTGACAAGGCTCGCCATCGAGCATAATTTTTAGCCCAGATTTAAATTCATTTGTGCTGACAGATGCCATCTATTTTCTCTTCTTGGTTAGATATAGTAGAATAAGTGTTTATCATAACCCGAAACGATACCAATTTGCACATATATACACAACAAGATCGATCATGGCGTGAAGAATTAGCTCAAGTTGTGACTGATCCAGCAGAGCTTTTGCATTATTTAGAGCTCAATCCACAAGATTATGTTCAAGACATTGAAGCCAGACGTTTATTCCCCATGCGTGTACCGCGTCCCTTTATGGCCTTGATGCAAAAACAAAATCCAAATGACCCTTTACTCAAACAAGTCCTTCCTTTGAAGCAGGAGTTTATCAAGCACCCTGATTATGTACTTGACCCTTTGGTTGAACATGAAACACCATGCTCAGGCTTGTTGCATAAATACCGCTCACGTGTATTACTTATGCTTCGTACAGGTTGTGCTGTGAATTGTCGCTATTGTTTTCGTCGTCATTTTCCTTATCAGGACAATCATTTAAACCAAGAGCATATCCAAAAAGCACTTGAGTATATTGCGCAAGATACACAGATTAATGAAGTGATTTTGTCGGGCGGTGATCCGCTTATGGCAACGGATCAGCATATCTGTGCTCTGATAGAACGCTTAGAAGCCATGCCGCATATCAAACGCTTGCGTATTCATTCACGTTTGCCTGTGGTGATTCCAAGTCGTTTAACGCAAGAGTTGGCTCAGGCTCTGCATCAATCCAGATTACAAGCTATTTTAGTCTTGCATATTAATCATCCGCAAGAAGTGAGTGTCGGATTAGAGCAGGGCTTACGTGCTTACCAGCAAGCAGGTGTAACCCTCTTGAATCAAGCTGTTTTACTCCAAGGTGTGAATGACGAGGCAGCGACACAGATTGCATTAAGTGAAGCTTTATTTAAAGCCCAGATTTTACCTTATTATTTGCATCTGTTAGATAAAGTCGAAGGTGCTGCGCACTTTGATTTAGAATCGAGCCAAGCTTTTGCATTGATCGATGCGATGCGTATTGCATTACCAGGATTTTTGGTGCCGCGGTTGGTGAGAGAGCAAGCAGGCGAGCTCTCTAAAACAATTTTGGCTTAGCTGTGATCTGGCGTTGGTGCATCAATCTTATGTAACTGATCCATCATATGTACAGCAAGCATAATGACAAAACCTAAAATACCTAAAGGGTATAAGATATGTTCGTACTGGAAAAAGTTGTAACTGGCTACACCACAACTTAATGCACCGTAGCACGAGATAATTTTTGTTCTTAAAAACATAGGGTTGTTGGCCAGCCAAGTATCACATTGAGGACACTTAAATTCACGCAAGCAGCCTTTGACTTTAAGTTGTTTAATTTGAGTAGGGCGCACAGCTTTGTGGCAATTTGGGCAACGCACAGGATGTTCCTTATGTAATCATGAAGCTGCTATTTTAATGTATTTGTAGTCAAAAGGCTATGTTTGTTTTATCGACCACGGTAGTGTGTTTGGTTGTAGTCGGGTACAAAACCTATAGGTTGAATGCGACTAGGGTGCAGCTGTGGTAAGCTCATGTAGTAATGACGTATGATATGTTGAAAATTAATGGTCTCTTGCATACCTTTGATTTGATATAGCTCACGTATATAGTGTGACAGGTGAGGATAATCTTCAATACGGCGTAAATTAGTTTTAAAAAGACTATAGTAGACGCAATCAAATCGTAACAAAGTAGGAAATAAATACCAATCAGATTCGGTGAGTTGCTCACCAAGAAGGTAACGATTTTTTTCTAACCGTTCTTCCATTTCGTCGAGTGCTTCAAATAATTCTTTCGCGGCAAGATCATAGGCTTCTTGCGCTGTGGCGAAACCACATAAATAAACACCATGATTGATTTTCTCTAAGATAATTTGATTCAAGTTATCGATGTCGCTGAGTAAAGATTGTGGTGCAAAGTCAATATTGTTACCTGTGATGCTGTCAAAAGCTTGATTAAAAAAACGTATAATGTCAGAAGATTCATTATTTAATATTATGCGCTTTTGTTTGTCCCACAATGCAGGTACGGTAACACGCCCTGTATATTGAGGTTGTGCGCGCTGATAAATTTGATATAAAAAATCATCGCTGAATAAGGGATCGGCTTGTGCACCATGAGTATGCTGCCTATTTGGCCGCATTCTTTGAAATTCCCAGCCACTTTGGTTGATCACAGGTTCAACTATAGTCACGCTGATGATTTTCTCTAGCTTTTTTAAATGTCGATAAATCAAAGTTCTGTGGCACCAAGGGCAAGCAAGCGAAACATAAAGATGATAACGACCCGCTTCAGCAACTGAGATGTCGTCAGTTTCTGTTATATCAGGTTGAGGTGCTACAATAGTACCTCGAAATTGAGAAGCTGAGCGTACAAAATCATCTTGATCGCTGATGGGTTCAAATCCTATTTCTTGCCATACGCCTTCGGCCAGTATACCCATGATCTCTCCTTACTTGTTGACAGTCCAAGTTTCTAAAGCAGGTGCTTTAAACTTGATATCATGAAAACTATATACAGCATCATGATGCCTAACTTGAATGAGTTGTAAGTCCTCGGTAATCTTTTGTCCTTCATAAATACTGCGATGTCCTATAATGAGAAACCTTTTTTTAGGGTTAGATGAAAAGTTATGTGCATTAATGGTTATGGTAGGTAGTTCTTGTTGAAGTTGCTTGGGCAATCTGTGATAGTTTTGCAAAATACCTCGTTGTGTTTTCGGATAGGTATCATACATGGCCGTTATATTTTGATCTTTTTCATTTTCATCTAGCGCTCTTTCAAAGCTTTTGATTAAAGATAATGTCTGCGCATCATATTGCACATCTTGTTTTAAAGTTTCTATGAGCTCTTTATCTGATATTTTTGCAGATTGATTGGAGCGAACCATTTGTCTTGCTTCTTGATCAAGCTTTACATTATTAGGCTCCAGTGTATCCTGAATACGCTGGTTTTTTGCATTCGGTAATCTGTTGGAGCGAACCATTTGCCGTGTTTCTTGATCAGCCTGTATATGATTTTGCTTAGTTGTTATGGTTGTGGATGAGAGTGGAGTTGATTTTTTTGTTGTGACAGACAATGTTTTGCTTTTGTTTTGGGTAGATTGAGACGATTCTTCTTGTCGCGCGACTTGTTTTTCTACTTGCATTTTTAATTCATCGAAGTTTGCTGGTTTGCTTCTGGGAGTCAGAGACTTAGGCTGCATCAGTTTTACTTTTTGACCTAGCTCGATATCAGGACTTTTTCTTATCTGCTTTTGAGACATATAACGCTGGCTCATCCATTGATTGACATCATTTATATTCTCGGGCTTGATATGATACCAAGCGAAAATGCATCCAATACTTAAGCCGAAAAAAAAGAATAAGCTGAGCCAATTTCGTTTTGCGCTTCTAGATTTACTCAGAGGATGAGTTACTTGATAAGTTGCATGTGGCATTTTACTTATCATCTGATCTTTTTGAGAGCGTTTTATAGCATCAAATAAGATGGACATTATACACCTTTAATTAAATGTGGACCGTAATGATGGAGCATGAGGTTGAGTTGAACTAGAGTATTGGGTCCTGCAATACCATCTTCTTTCAATCCATGCTGATTTTGAAATTGCTTCAATTTTTGTGCTAGTTTTTGATCATAACGTTTGATTGGGCGAATCGGTTCGTTTCGTATCATAGATAAACTATTGTCGAGCCATTGAATGGCGGCACCTGTTGTTTTGAAGGTAATTTGCGACGGTAGTGATTGTTCTGGACGCCAGATCAAATGAAAACGTCCAGTAAAGCGAGCGTTAAACCAAGATCGAGAAACCCATACTTGTTGATCAACAAGCTGTAGTTTCATACGCTCTCCTTTCATCTCAAGTAATGCTGCAAAAAATGTTTGCTCTTGATCTTGCATGGCAACGACTGCTGGATAATTTAATTTTGTTAAGGTCAGTAAAGTACCTATTTGCTCATAGCAGGCGTGTTCTTGTCTTCGCGCTGATTGACAGACACTCAGTCCCTTGAAGTGATCAAGTTGCCATGGTTTGAGTAAAGCCGCAAATGCAGTATCTATATGTTGACTGGCTGAGATCAAATGTTCTATGTGCAGCGCTTCTGAAAATGAATGCGCCTGTAGAGGTAGTGGGTTAGAGTTGATAGGAATTGTCGTACTATCGGTTACTGCTGCAGACATGGTTTGTATAGTGTGTGTACTCGGCAGAGAAGGCGATGCCTGATTTGATTGTAAATAGGGTAAAATACCTAATCCTGCTCCTAAAGCAAAAATGCTTGCACAGGCTGCAATAGTGGGCCAAGAAAAAAAACTGAAAGTAGAGTGTGAACCATCTCCAAGTACTTCTCGGGTCGCAACCTGTATTGTTTTTTTGGTGATAAGTGCTTGATTACTTGCATAACCTGCCATCAGAGAGCGTTCTGTTATCAGATTAATGAGTCTGGGTATACCTTGGCTTTGCTGAAATAAAGTACGCATAGCTGATGCAGAAAAAAGAGCTTGTTCGCGTCCTGCAACACGTAATCTATGACAGACATAATGACTCACTTCGTCTTGTGTTAAAGGCAATAAATGATAACGGGCTGTAATACGTTGCGCCAACTGACGCAAATTTTTCTTTTTGAGTAAGTCTTGCAGTTCGGGTTGGCCTATTAAAACGACTTGTAATAATTTTTTGGTGTTGGTTTCAAGGTTGGTCAGTAAGCGTAGTTGTTCAAGTACTTCTGGTTGTAAGTGTTGCGCTTCATCGATAAATAAGATGGTTTGTCGACCTTTCTCATGATTGTCGACTAAAAATTGGCTGATTAAATCGGTAAGCTGTTTGAGTGTAGGTTGAGCAGGAGTATTAATTTTTAGACCATTGCACAAGCTTTCAAGTAATTCTATTTCAGTTAAACTCGGATTTAAAATAAAAGCTGTATCTGAATTTTCTGGAATATGTTCGAGCAAGTAACGTGATAAAGTCGTTTTACCTGTTCCAACTTCTCCTGTTAATAAGATGAATCCACCTGTGTGGCTTAATCCATAAATTAAATGATGCAATGCCTCTTGATGTCTGGCGCTCAAGAAAAGATAATCGGGGTTTGGAGCTATAGTAAAAGGGGTCTCAGTGAGGCCGTAAAAATCTTGATACATGTATTGGATCCTTATGATGGACTTACATGGTTGAGTCTCATTTTGATATAAAAAGCTACACATATAAAGTAGGCGAATCAAAGTTAAATTTCACATAAAAAAGCATAAAATGTAATAAAAACATATAAAGTTGAGGTATTCATTGAAAATTTATTTAGTGGGTGGTGCTGTACGAGATCAATTATTAGGTCTGGATGTATATGATAGAGACTACGTCGTCGTAGGTGCCACACCCGAAGCTATGCGCGCACTGAGTTATCAGCAAGTAGGAAAAGATTTTCCTGTTTTTTTACATCCTGAAACACATGAAGAGTATGCCTTAGCACGTACAGAGAGAAAGAAAGGTCAAGGTTATAAAGGCTTTGAGGTCTTTGCGAATCCTGATGTAACTTTAGAGCAAGATTTGCAGCGTCGAGATTTAACTATTAACGCTATGGCGCTTGATGAGCAAGGACATCTCCATGATCCTTATCAAGGTCAACAAGATTTAAAAGATAAAGTTTTGCGTCATGTGAGTGATGCATTCATTGAAGATCCGCTACGTGTCTTACGCGTGGCACGCTTTGCTGCACGTTTTGCTCCTTTAGGTTTTAAAATCGCTGAAGAAACACGTGCCTTGATGCAGCGTATAGCTTTATCGGAAGAGTTAAGTCATTTAACAGCAGAGCGTGTAGGGCAGGAGCTTGAGCGCGCATTGGCAACGGATAGACCCGATGTGTTTATTGAGGTATTACATCAAGTTCAAGCTTTAGAGAAAATTTTACCTGAGATAGAGCATTTATTTGGTGTACCTCAGCCAGAAAAATGGCACCCTGAAATTGATACAGGTTTGCATATCATGCTGTGTTTGCAGCGTATTGTAGAGCTCACCGACGATGTGGCAACACGCTTTGCTGTATTGTGTCATGATGTAGGAAAAGGCATCACACCTCCTGAGCTTTGGCCGAAACATCATGGACACGATGTTAAAGGGCTTAAACTGGTTCGCGCTTTGTGTCAGCGTTTAGCCTTACCTAATGCATATCGTGACTTAGCATTACTGGTATGCGAGTTTCATCAAATGATCCATAAAGTAACGGAGTTAAACCCTAAGACTTTATTGAAGATGTTCAATAGAATAGATGTATGGCGCAAGCCTGAGCGTGTCGAATCTATTTTGCTTGCTTGTACAGCAGACTCAAGAGGGCGAACAGGATTTGAAGCCTGTGCCTATCCGCAAGCCGATTATATAAGAGCTATGCTGGTGGAACTGCATCAAGTTAAACCACAAGACTTAATTGCAGAAGGTTTTACGCAGAAAGCATTGGGCGATCAACTTCAGAAAAGACGCTTAGCGAAAATAAAAGCGTTTAAGCAAGATTATCGTTTAAATTAAAAGAATTGGCTTATCTGATATAAGAACAAGGCGCTGCTAGCGCCTTGTTTGTTATATGTTACTATAAGGCGTATTTTTATCATGATATAAATTAAATTTTTGGGGTTTATATTTTAAATTTATTTTTTATTCTATAAAATAAAAGATTCAAACAATAAAAGTAAAAACAAAAAAATGTCTATTATAAAAAATGCGCAACAAATACAATGCATGCGATATGCTGGATCGCTCACAGCCCGAGTGCTTGAAGCTGTGGAACCTTTGGTTCAACCTGGTGTAACGACCTTAGCTCTTGATCAATTTTGCCACGATTATATTGTGCAGCATCTTAAAGCCATTCCAGGATGCTTAGGACAGTACGACTATCCCTATACGATCAATACTTCGGTGAATGAAGTGGTGTGCCACGGTTGGCCTTCGAACACACCTTTGTTAGAAGGTGATATTGTCAATATTGATGTGACGGTCAAAGCAGAAGGTTATTATGGCGATAGCAGTATCACTTTTCTCGTTGGAGAGGTTTCTGAATCAGCGCGTCATTTAGTCTATATCACGCAACAAAGTTTATATCGTGCGATTGCTATGGTTAAGCCAGGTGTGAAGCTCGGAGATATAGGTGCGAGTATTGATGAATTCGCCCAATCTCATGGTTACTCGGTGGTCAAAGAGTTTTGTGGTCACGGTATTGGTCAGCAAATGCACGAGCAACCAGACGTTTTACATTATGGTGTACCTGGTCAAGGTATGATGCTACAAGAAGGGATGACCTTTACGATTGAGCCCATGATCAACCAAGGTACAGCTCGCATAAAGATGCATGCTGATGGTTGGACGGTAACGACACAAGATAAACGATTATCAGCTCAGTTTGAACATACTATTTTAGTGACTCAAACAGGATTTGAAGTACTCACTTTACGTGATCGAGAAAGAAAAAGTTTTGCATCTTATTTAGATTTAGAAAATAAAAATGATGCAATTCATTTTTTATAAATTTTGTAATTTAAATTGTTTAAGGTTAGATTTTTGTTATTTTATTTTTGTATTGTTTGTGTTATTGTTTGTCTTTTTTTTATAAGTATAATAAGGAATAATAACAATGCATTCTTATATAAAACATTTGTCCGTATGTGTTCTTGCGGCACTTTCTTTTCAGTCAGCGGCAAATCCCGTTAAAGGTGGAGATTCAAGATTTTCTATGGGTCTTGAAGCTTCAACCAAAAAAATCCAGAGTAGTGAAATTGGTATGGAGACACTAGGTGTCAACTTTGGTGCTGAGTTTGGTTTAAACTCTTTAGTGAGTTTTAAGCCTAATATGACTGTAGGTACAGGTATTACTTCAGACAATGAGTATGGATATAAATTCAGTATGACTTACTATGCAACAGTAGCTTTAGATGCTCGTATTTATGTACCTCAGGTTAAAGGTTTATATTTTCATGCTGCACCGACTTATTCTAAATACAAGATGAAATCAAAAACTGCAAATCAATCAAGTAAAGGTGACAGTCGAGGCTTTGGTTTTCAGACAGGTCTAGGTTATCAAATTAATGATCAGTTAGAAGTGGGTCTAGGTTTTGAGAAAGACTACTTAAAATATGATCTTGATATGAAGTCATGGAACTTGAACATCAATTATCTGTTTTAATTTTTATTATTTTTCTATTGCATAAAATAAATCAAACCAAAGCTTTTTGTGGCTTTGGTTTTTTTATATTCAAGCTTAAGTTCTACTTTATGACTTTATTTTTGATTTCAAAAGCCTTGAAGCGCTACCCATTATTAGCGTGATAGAGATCACGATTCAACATTTGTCTTTTGCAAAAAAATGCTACAACACATATTTTTTACCCTCATATGCTAAATGGTATAATAAAACTGAGGTTATTATGTGTTATAAAAAGTATAAAAAATACTTGATTCATCCACTTCGTAAAGCATTTTTTTTATATTTTTGTTTTACTTTTCAAAGTATTGCAAATACTTCCGCAGTTTCAAAACCTGAAGCCCCTTTACGTTTGTTTCACAAACCTGAAGAAATTCGTTCTAAACTGTCTCATTTTACTCCACTTCAAATTCAAAACATTGCCGATCAAGGTGCCGCGCCTTATCTGAATATATTAAAATCACAAGGGTTTCATGGTTTACGAGCTAAACAAAGTAAACACCTTGATGCTATTCAACTTGAAGCAAAACGTATGACGCTAGATATGCAATTTCAAGCAAAAGAAAAGCGTTTACATCAACTCATGTCACCTAAAGTGGTTGCTTTCCCTATTAAAGATCCTGATGTGTTAAAGAAATTTAAAGCGCTGGAACCTATGCAATTAAGTTTAGTTGCACAAGATCCTTTAATATTTAATTTTATCGCTGATGAATATATGGTGAAGCCCAATAAATTAAAGTGGCTTAAAGAACAGGCTTATAATGCGCTTACAGGTTCAATATCACCCGAACAGATTCATATTTTGGATTTACATTATCAAGCACTCATGGCCGACTTTCCTTTGAGTCATTCTTTGTTTGTCTCGGGGAAATTTGATCGCCAATGGCATGATGATGTGAAAGAAAAAGCACAGAGAACAAAAGTGGCTTATGAGGCGGCCGTTGCAACCTATCAAAAGCAGCATGCAAATCAGGTATGCCTCGAATATGGTCAGCTTGAGAAGCAGTATATTATCCAACTAAATAAAGATAGATACGAACGCCCTTACAAAGGTAAAGTGCACAGTAAGCTCTATGATCTAAAATTGAGACTTCACTTCAAGCAAGAGCTTGATCAGCTCCAACAGATTGCTCATGCCTATGATGAGCTACAGCAAGACGTGCAACGAGATATCGTTCAGACTCAATCCTATGCAGATTATCAAAAATATACTGCGATCATGCAGAGATTAGATAAAAACTTTATTCTGACTCCAGAAGAGCAAAAGTATGTAAACCAAGCGCGAAATCAACGGGCTCGCTTGCTTAAAGATCATCGCTTTGCAGCTCAAGTATTGTATGCTCAGCAACATCAAAGACAAGCTGATTTACATCAAGAGACGATTGCTCAATTTAAGCAAGCTATCAAGGGTATTAAGCAGGAAATCAACCGTAGCATTGAAGATAAAGAAGAGAAGAGGCATAGGTTCGCTCAAAAAGAACAGCGCAAAGCTAGAGCTTATGTTTCTGCTTATATCGAAAAAGTACTCGGTGATCTGTCACAAGAAGAGCTTGATGCATCACATCAAGCTTATGTGAATGCGCATAACGCTGAATTGAAGTTTTTAAAGCAAGATGCTGAGATCACGACACAAGATAAGTTTCCTATTGCGTTAGAGCTTTATTTTTTCCAAGAAGTCGAAAAAAACTTGCTTGCAGATACGGCTCAAGTTGATATCAGTGATACAGAGATACGCACACAACTCATTAAACGCTACACGCCTTTGTTTGTGCAACTTAACTATGGTTATCAAGGTTTTAAAAAAGCACAGCACACACAAGAGTATGATCATGTAGCGCAGAAAAATGTAGATGCTGTACTGGATGCTATACAACAAGATCACAGTAATAATCATCCTTTATTTACTGCTGATGCGTTTGAGCCACCGCGTATACAAGTTGTGTCATCTCATGAGTATGCAACGCTTTCAGATCAAGAGGGTGTTGCTGCGCATTCATCACCTTCAGGCTCTAGTGATGATGCAAAATTAGTCGATCAGGATATGCAACCTGTGGAAGATGTGGCTCAAACCCCTCATCGATTTGAACGCTTTCCAGATTTATATAAGCTTGATATCTATGACGATTATATTGTCGATTTTCATCATATTAGGACTGTGAATGATCAAGTGCTTATAGATATGCACTCTATTGCGCAACCTCATATCATGGAAACTAAATCATTTGATCGCGCTGAGTTCTCTGATGCATGTATGGACGATATCGCTCACTTTCAGCAGCAGTTCAAAGATCTTACGGTTAAAACCATAAGAGATGTGAGCTTTAATCGAATTTCTTCTGCGGTGGCAGCCTTAAATTTTATCAATTTGGGTCAAGCTATTATCAGACAAGAGCAGTTTAGTGCACTTGATACACCGTCTCATGTGTTGCTCTCTCAAGAGTTTTATTTAGGACTTTTAGCGGCTCATGCTACGGTGAATTCTGCTGAGTCTACTCTTAATTTTACTAACTTCTTGGTTAAATTCTCCCAATCAGAGAAAACGCTTTTTCAAGCTATTAAATCAGGTACGGGTGTTTTATCACCTCGAATTATGAGTAACATTGGTAAGTTTTCTCTGGTGGCTACTTCTTTGATTGATGTGGGCATGCTGAGCATCGATTCGTATAAGCTTTACTTACTTCTCCATGATGAAGAGGTCTCTGAAGGTAAAAAGCAAGCTGCGGTGACGAATTTTGGTGTCAATACAACCTTTACTGTTTTAGGCACAGGAGGCTCGATTGCCTTGATGGGCTTGGCACAAGCAGGTGTTGCAACGGGGCCTGCCGGCATGGCTTTGGTTGCTTTTGCTGCGGCAGGTTTGGCAACAACGCATTGGGTCAATGAAATCGCCACAGCTCAAGGTGATTTTTTTGATAAAGCAAAACGCGTCGATTTCGCTCTCAATGCATTACACCAACGTTATATGAAGGGTGTATACCCTGTGAAGCTTGATGATGCTTTTGGAACAGGAGAGAATACCTATCAACGCTTAAGTTATGAAAGTCCGGATTATGCTATTGATGTTTTGGATCTGCGTGAACATCAAATTCAAGCGCGTGGTACAACCTATTTTTATCAGCATGATACATTAACTCAATTTAGTTTTGGTTTGCTCAATTCTATCAAGTGGGATCGCTTTATCGATAAAATTGTTCGCAGCTCAAATGAACATAAAACGGCTTTCATTGCTCCACAACGCTTGGAATATAATAGGTATCCACCTTTTAATATACAAGATACATGGCAGGCACCTAAAGTCTTTGATATTCAGCCTCATTCTAAGCTAGATATGCTGATTTTACCGACTGTGATGCCGCAATCTATGGGCTACTCTATAGCTGACATCGGCAAATACAAAAAGCTAGATACGCCTGATGCGGTCAAAACTTTATTAGGTGAAGACGGCTTAGCATTGCGTGCTGATCAGCGTTTAATTGAGCTAGGACTCAAGTCGCAATTCTTAACTCAGCATACGGCTGTTATTTTACCTCAAGCCAGTACTGAGCGCCCTTTAATGGCGATATTACCTTCTATGCCAGAACAAGGTATTGCTTCAGCGCAGCATACTTATGATATAGATGTATTAAGTGGTACTTATGAGTTTATTTTGGCACAAGATTTTAAATCAAAATCTTTTGTTATACAGCCGACGCAAAGTAATGCAGATAAAACAAAATTGGTGATCGTTCAAAACCAAGTAGGTGCTGAGGATTTAATTTCAGCAGAAGATTTTAAAGATATTTCTGAATTGAGTGATAGCAAAGAAATTCGTTTGAAATCAGGTGGTCGTATTATCTTTAAAAATTTAGATCGTATCTCCAGTATTACTTTTATAACACAGCAAGGTTTGTTTGAATTTATATATCAGTCAGATCAAATTAAGTTGGCTCACAAAGAATTATACGATGCAGTAAAAAATAAGCAAAACCTACCTCTTGCAACGCTTAAAAATAAGATTGAATCTCTATTTGAAAATGATACACGTACGCGTTTTGTCAAGTTATATACACAGCATATGGCAGAAGATCATGCTGAGCCTGTGTATGCTTATTATGATCTAAAGCATCATGTTTTTGTCTCTACCTATTTAGGTGAGCAGTCAGATCATGATTTGATCAATGCTCAAGATATGGTTGGAGAAACACAACTCAAGCGTAGAAAGCGTGATGATATGCGTCGTGGTTATATGTTGAAGTCTGATTCAGCTCAGTTAGTCTGGGTGGTAGATGCTAAGAAAAATCCAGCACATCGCCAGCAAGATAATCAGCGTAAAGAGTTAAATCCACTCAAGCAAGGTTATGTCTTTTTTGTGCGAGACTGCGCGCCTCAAGTAAAACAAGAAAGAGAGATAACCTGTTATTCAGACACTCAGCTCGATCCATATAACTTGATGCATAAACATCAGATTTATGTTGAAAAGTCGGGTGCTCCAATGCGCTCTTATACTTACTTCTTTAAAGATGATAAAGCTTATCTTAAGCAGGTGACGAATGTATTAAATACCGATACTCTCGTCCCTGATGTGATGTTTAGCCTTGATGAGACGACGCATGATGATGTGGTATTACGAAGAAGAGAGCATTACTCTTTTGGTGATCCTTTGCATACGCCTCGTAAGCATTATAAGTATAGTGGAGTGTCTCTTTTTGCTGATTTAGGTTTGATGTCAGCGCGTGATCGCCAAGGTTTTTCCGATGATCCTGTAGAAAGAGGGATGCAAGCCTTTTTTGCAAAACAGGGATTGCATATCGACGATTTTATTTTTCCGCAAGTTGCCAGAATCATCCGATTGGAAACAAAAAATGATCAAGGTCAGATTCAAGATTTAAAATGGCTGGTGGCTCGTCAAAAAGATAAAACTCAACCTATATATCACGATGACACCTTAGATATAAGAGAAGCAAAGTACCGTGTGGTGATACCTCAATTTAAAAAAGGTGTATCTATACCTTTGAATCAAATTAAATTATTGTTAGCACGATTTGAAAAGGGACGTTTTATTCAATACTACCGTATTGAACATAGTGATCATATATCGATGATATATAGACAAGAAGATAATAAGCCTATGCAATTGGTATTAGATATAGACTAAATTTATTTTAAATTTTAAAAGTTTATGATATAAAAAAAGCCAAATTAATATTTGGCTTTTTTTATATATTCAATATGTATTATTTTATTTATAAAAAATATTGAATTTATATTTAATTTCTTAGTCTATATTTATTTTTATATATATTTATATATTTATTTATATCAACCTTAAATGGATTTAATTTAAAAATTAGAAAAAGGATTATTTTATTTAAGGTGTTTGTTCTATGTTGAGTTTTAGCTGTTTTAAACATAAACCATTTTCGGTATTTCATATTTTTAATTTATTTCTTATTCCTCACTTATCTTTTTCGATACTCGCACAATCATATACGGATAAAACACCTCAGATAGATGTTTATGGTCAAGCTTCACTTACTGATTATAAAATGCGGAAAAAGCTGCCTTATAGAGGCAAGTTTCTGCTTGATGAAATCGGTGCAACAGATGTATCGACTGAGTTTGTAGATACGTTTATCTGTGTTGTTGATGCCGACCCCTTATTTGTTGCGCACCCCACTTTTGCACTACGAGATCCTGAGCGTATTCAAATCTTAGGTGAGACATTTCGACCAGAGAAAGCGCAAAAATATACTTATTCCTATAGTTTAAGAGGTACGGGTGATCTCTATAATGAATCGAATATAGATTATAACTCAGGTCATGGTACGGGCATGGCGGCATTGATCATTGGACAAAGTCAAACCTGCGAAGATAAAAAAAGTCAGCATGCGCAATCTTGCCAAGCCCAAGAATTTAAGGGACTTCTTGCAGACGCTAAAGTGAAGCTACGTTATGTGAATCAAGCAGGTTTAAGTCCGGCAGAGGCTTTACAGAAATGCCGAGATGAAGAGGGTGAGTATCCTCAAGTTATCAGTATAAGTATGGCATGGCAAGAGAAGCAGCTTGCTGAGGAGCTTGGAAAAATAAATCCATATCAAAGCAAAAAAGAGAATTTAGAAGAGGTGTTGCGTGATTTCCAAGAGCATAACACGTTGATTGTGTCTAGTTTAGGTATCAATAAACCAGCTGCGCTAGGATCCTCTCTTTATCAGCGATATTATCCTGCAGCGGCTAAGGATGTCTTGTCCGTAGGAGGCATCAATGCAAGCCATTTTCCTATTTTAAGTTCCTTGATTAATTATGCTTTAGCTTCTGAAGCAGGGGATCAAGTCGATCTTGTTGCACCGGGACAAGATGTATTAAGACCAGGCAATCAAGGTGTGGTGTCACGATATACATCAAATGGTCGCGAACGACTTTCCGGAACTTATATTGCCGATTTAGGTGCTTCACCAGCAACAGCTATAGTTGCGGCGTCGGCGGCATGGGTGATGAGTTATGCGCCTGAATGTACCGCAGATCAAGTACAACAAGCTTTGAAGCAGTCGGCTACATTTCTAAATTATATTGGTACAGGTCAAGGTAAAATTCATGTCCGCAAAGCTATAGAGTGGTTACAAGAGCAATGCCCCTCTGATCAGAATCCTGTATTACACCCTTTAACGGATAAGCAAAAGATAGAGTACCAAGATAACCCTGAGTTTCAAGTGCCAAAATATGACAGTGATCATATAGATAAGAAGCTAGAAGTAGGTATGTTGTCTCAAGAGAACATTGACGCAGAACAGATCAGGTCGATAAGAGAAATCAAGATACATCAGAGAGCACATCAACATTCACATACCGAAGATGAACTCTATCATGTTGAGCAGGATACACAGCAGTCTTTCGCGACCACTTTTCTCAAACATCATGTCATACCTCATGGTGCATTTTCCTCTGTGTCCTTGTCTTCTCAAGACTCAAGATATCATCAGATCAACATAGAAATACATGAAGGTACCCAATTTGTAAAGTTTAAACCGACTGGTTCTATTAAAAAAATACATATGATGATGAAAAAAAAGTTTGATAAAGATCCTAAAGCTTTAAAGCAATACTCGTCTAAAAAAAGTCAAATAGAACTGGCACTCCATGGTAAACCGAGAACTCTGTCGTTGATGGTGTATTTAGAGGCTGGCCAGAAAGCTCAGCTAGAGATCACTTCGCTCAATAAAAGTCGTAAGCCTGTGGTGTATCCATCATATTATGAGTAAAACGTATGCATGAGATACGCTTTGTTGTATTGCACCTGATGCTTTATATCGAGCCAAGATAAACAATGATGCAAATGAGGTACGTTTATTCTTATTGATATCTTAATGAAAGCGAGGAATACATAGGTATATCAACCAAGAGCAAGAAAGAGAGAGAAAATAAAGATTAAAAAAGAAAACATTTTGTGTTATGATTTGTACGCTTTTTAACCGGTTTATCTTTGTTTTGGATCGTGGAATAGGTCATTAGAAAAAATTATGGCGAAAACTCTTTCTTCATTGCCACACACTACAGCTAGGTATCAATTACCAAAGCACTTTTCTACTCTAGACGTGCCTATGATGCTCTTATCTATTTTGTCTGTTATAGGTGCGTTTTGTCTTGCTTTTCTGAATTTAGCACCTGAAACTAAGCGTATTTTGTTGTATGTCGATACTTTAATCTGTACTTTATTTCTATCACATTGGAGTATTGGCTTATTTTGCAGTCAAGATAAAGGTGAGTTTATTCGGTTATATTGGATCGATTTTTTTGCCAGTATTCCCGCGGTTGAGCCATTGAGGGTAGCTCGTATTTTTCAGGTTTTACGAGTGATTCGAGTTTTACGTAGTTCACACTTTTTACTGCGCTCGATATGGATACGCCGAGAACTGACTTTGTCTACTTTAATCGTGATGATGTTCATCGTACTCAGTGTGAGCTCTGTCATCATATTATTACTTGAGGCACACTTTGATGGCTCTAATATCAAAACGGCAGAGCAAGCAATATGGTGGTCCTTGGTGACTATATCTACCGTAGGTTATGGCGACTATTATCCTGTGACGACTTTAGGAAAAGTGTTTGGCGGGTGTGTTATTTTATGCGGCGTGAGTTTTTTTGGTGTTTTATCAGGTTATATGGCGTCATGGTTTACGCAACCTTCTTCCCAAGATCAGCTTCTTGCACAGCAACAATCAGAGCAGTTGCAGGAGCTACAAAAGCAACAAGATGAATTATTGCATCAAATCAAAATACTTAAAAAGCATCTTGTTGATCAGCCAGAGGTATAGCTGTAAAGTAGGTCGAAGAAGAGGCTTCTGCTTAAAAGATATATAAAAGATAAAAATGTGCATTATATGAGGAAAAATATGTCCTGTTTTTCAATCATGGCGCTTCCATTCTCTAAAGGGTTGCGCTAATATGGCGCCGAGTTTAACTTCAACCATAAACTTTGAGGCGTTACTATGCCGATGAATTCAATATTAGATGTGTTTGCTAAGTCGCCACTAAAGCCACTTATGCAACATATAGATACCGTCCGTACTTGTAGTCAAAGCCTGGTACCCTTTTTTGAAGCAACCTTCAAAGGAGAGTGGGACGAGGCTCAAAAGCATCGAGCGCAGATTTGTGCTCTTGAGAATACGGCGGATGACTTAAAACATAAATTGCGTATGCGATTACCCAGCGGTCTTTTCATGCCCGTTGAACGTACGGATATGCTGTCTTTATTACAACAGCAAGATAAAATTGCGAACAAAGCAAAAGATATATCAGGTCATGTAATCGGGCGCCATATTCAAATCCCAGAAGCGTTACAGCCTTCTTTTCTTTCTTATTTACACCGCTGTTTAGATGCAGTCAATCAAGCTCATGAAGCCATTCAAGAGTTAACAGGGTTGCTTGAGTCGAGTTTTCGCGGTAGAGAAGTCGAGTTGGTCGTCAAAATGATTGAACATTTAGATAAAATTGAAGATGATACCGACGTACTACAAATCGATATGAGACAACAAATGTTTAAACTCGAAAAACAACTCAATCCTGTGGATGTGATGTTTTTCTATAAGATTATTGAATCGGTAGGCAGCTTAGCTGATCTTGCTGAAAGTGTAGGATCGCGCTTAGAGATCATGCTGGCGCGTGCTTAAGAATCAAGGTATAAGAATATGATAGATGTACTTGCTCATCATAATCAGCTATTGCTTATGTTGGCAATTGGATTTGGTTTTTTGATGGCATTTGGTATTGGTGCAAATGATGTAGCAAACGCGATGGGCACATCGGTAGGGTCAAAAGCTTTGACTATTAAGCAGGCTATTTTGATTGCTATGATTTTTGAGTTCCTCGGTGCTTACTTAGCTGGAGGAGAAGTAACCAGTACAATTCGAAAAGGAATTATTGATGTAGATTTATTTACTCAAGCGCCTGAATTATTGGTGTTTGGGATGACTGCATCTCTATTGGCCGCTGGAGTATGGCTGATTTTGGCAAGTTATTTAGGGTGGCCAGTGTCGACTACTCACTCTATTGTCGGTGCTATTATAGGCTTTGCTGCTTTAGGGTTAGGCGTTGATGCGGTGAAGTGGAGTCAAGTTGGAGGTATTGTATCCTCCTGGATTGTCACACCTTTTATCTCGGGAGCGATTGCATACACCTTATTTATGACTGCACAAAAGCTGATCTTCGATACACAACAGCCCTTGGAAGCCGCTAAAAAATATATACCGTATTACATGGGGTTGGCTGGTCTTATTTTATCGCTAGTGACGATTCAAAAAGGCTTTAAGCATGTTGGTTTAGGGCTTACAAGAGAGCAAAGCTACATGTTGTCAGGTGTTGCAGCATTGGCTCTGGCTCTATTGGGTAAATATTTAATTCGAAGTAAAAACTTAAATTCTCATCCTGATGATTCTCGTGAAGATGAATTTAGAAAAGTAGAACAAGTCTTTGCTATTTTGATGATCATTACTGCATGTTGTATGACTTTTGCACATGGCTCAAATGATGTGGCCAATGCAATAGGACCTTTGGCAGCGGTTGCTTCGACTTTAGAGCATGGTGTGGTGGCTGCACATACTACGATCGCTTGGTGGATTTTACCTCTGGGTGGGTTGGGTATAGTAATCGGCCTTGCGGTATATGGGCATAAAGTGATTGCAACCATAGGTACAGGTATTACCCACTTAACGCCAAGTCGTGGTTTTGCAGCTGAGTTAGCAACAGCTATTACGGTGATTTTGGCTTCAGGTACAGGTTTACCTATCTCTACAACGCAAACTTTAGTAGGTGCTGTGCTCGGTGTAGGTATGGCTCGTGGTATTGCAGCTTTGAATTTAGGTGTGGTGCGTAATATTGTCATTTCTTGGGTTATTACTTTGCCTGCAGGCGCATGCCTTTCTATTATTTTCTTTTATACTTTACAGTGGATTTTTATACCGACTGCTTAGAGTTCATTTCTGAAAAATTGAGTCGGTATAGATTTGCCGACTTGATTTTTTTTACTAAAATCCCTAGCATGATGAATCACATTTTAAGTGAGAGTGAAATGGTATGAAAATTTTATGTGCAGTCCTGATATCAGTACTTAGTTTTGTAAGCTTTGCTGAAGAGAACTCGAAGACAGAAGTAGGCTATATTTCAGATAATTTGATGACTTATATGCACTCCGGTCCTGGTATGAATTATCGTATTATCGGGCGTGTTTATGCTGGACGTCGCATCTCGGTAACACATCATACAGAAAACGGTTTTACACAAATTTTAAATGACAAAGGTCAATTAGGTTGGGTTGAGACGAGTATGATTACAGCCAATCAAACCTTTAGATATAAAATTGATAAGTTGGTTAAAGAAAAAGAAGCAGCAACAACGAAAGTACGAAATGTTGTTGCTCGAGCAGATACATTGCAAAAGAAATTACTCAATGACACCCGAAGTCTCACGGACCAGTTGCAGCGTGCAAAAACTGAGTTATCTTCTTTACGTCTTCAATTTTCTTCTTCTGAACGCACCCGAGAAAGTGCCGAGCGTTCTTTAGCTATGTTGCGAGATGATTTACGTGGAACCATGTGGCGCCAAGGTGCTTGGATAGCATTGATCAGCTTAATATTTGGATTTTTAATGGCTTTCCTACCTCGACCCACAAGGCGTAAAAACTCTAAGCGTTGGATGTCTTAAGTGTTATTCAACTGAACTTAGACGGGGGGTGTTGTATGTGTGTAAGCATAATGCAATAATCCTTCGCGTAAGGCTCCATGAGCGCGTCGAATATGTTCTAAGTTGAGTGCCTCAAACAGAGCGTTGAGTATAAGTAAGCCTGCTATAAAAGTGGGTTTTCTACTTTCTTTTAATCCTACCAAGTTAGGTGCAGTGATAGTGCGCCCAATGTTTTGCTCAAGAAGAAGTTTGATCCACTTTCTTGTAATCACAGGCTCTTGATGGGCACGATTTGGAAGTTCGGTTAATGCTTGAATGATGCCTGATGTGCCCACGGTACTATGAGGTATGCACTGTTGTAGTGCGGATAAGTGTAGAGCAAGATGATGATTTACTTCCTGTTGTACTCTACTTATGTCATGTTCTTTTAAGCGTTCTTTTAAAAAATAAGACTGCACATTGAGACACCCCAGAGGAATACTGCATTGAGCTAGTATACGCTGTTGTTGTCCCAGAATAATTTCTGTACTGCCGCCTCCAATGTCAATGATTAAGCAAGGATCTTGTAGTTCTGTTGTAATGCGTGTGCCTTGATAAATGAAATGACATTCTTGCTCAGGAGATAAAACTTGAATAGGATAAGGGATACTATCTCGAGCCATTTGATGAAAATATTGCGGCTGGCTCATTTCTCGCAGGGGTGCTGTTGCAAAAATATGTACATGTTGTGCATCGATTTGATGTTGCTTGAGGCAGTCGTAGAAAAAAGATAAACACTCTTGTGCTCTTTGTATGCTGGCATCATGAAGCTGACCATCAGCAGAAATATGTTCGAGTAAGCGCACTTTTCTTTTGTATGCTTTTTGTACACTGGGTTCATGCGGATGTGATGCAGCAATCATCAGGCTAAAGCTGTTGGCTCCGAGTGTAATTAAAGCAAAAGAAGTTCCATTCATGAGTTACGCCTGTTTAAATTTCGATTGACTCTATGCTTTTGCGGTTGGCCTTGCCGCTTTAAGGGACGTTTTTTAGGCGATTTGGGTAAGTCGTCTAATAAAGCTTTGGCATCATATTGACTTACAGGGATAGCATGCGTGATGTATTGTTCTATAGCGAGTAAGTTGAGGGCATATGTTTCACAAGCAAAGCTGATTGCGTGTCCCGTTGCACCAGCGCGCCCAGTGCGTCCAATACGGTGTACGTAATCTTCACAGTCATCAGGCAAATCAAAGTTAAATACATGCGTGACTTGATCGATATGTAGGCCTCGAGCTGCGACATCGGTTGCGACCAAAAAATCAAGTTTGTTGGATGTAAACTGTTCTAAAATTTGCAACCGACGTTTTTGAGGTACATCACCTGTGAGTAAGCCAACACGATGGCCATCTGCTTCAAGCCAGCCCCAAAGTGTTTCACATTGGTGTTTGGTATTTGCAAAAATAATAGCTTTTTCAGGCCATTCCTCTTCAATTAAGGTCAGAAGTAGAGGTATTTTATGTTCAGAAGATGGGAAAAATATTTCTTCTTTAATAGCTGTATTGGTTTTTTGTTGAGGCGCAATTTCAACCAGCTGTGGATCATTCATATGCTCGTAAGCGAGCTCTTGTACTTTCATAGAAAGCGTCGCTGAAAAGAGTAAATTAAGTCTTTGACTTGGTTCAGGCATACGTCTAAGTAAGTAGCGAATGTCTTTAATAAAGCCTAAATCAAACATGCGGTCAGCTTCATCGAGTACTAACACCTCTATATTTTGTAGAGGTAAAAAGCCTTGTTTATAAAAGTCGATAATGCGACCTGTTGTACCTATTACAATGTCGACTCCAGACTCTAATTTACTTTGTTGCTTTTCATAAGGTTCGCCACCATAAATAGCTGCCATTTTAAGTTGCAGTTTATCTGCAATAGATTTTCCATCTTGATATATTTGCAGGGCGAGCTCTCGTGTAGGTGCCAAAATCAAAGCGCGAGGTGATTTTGCGGAAGAAGAAGGAGAGCGTAAGAGCTTTTCAAACATCGCAATGAGAAAAGAGAGTGTTTTACCTGTCCCCGTTTGCGCTTGACCTGCAATATCTTTTCCTTGTAAGGACAAAGGTAAAGACTGAGCTTGTATAGGAGTACAAAACTCAAAACCTGCATCCTCAAGTACATCGTGTATAACCGGAGATAGCTTAAAGTCACTGAATTTTGTTGTTGTTAAATGTTTATTTTGCATAAGGCTATGCTACCTCAAAAGAGCAAAGTTGCTCTAGTAAATGTGTATAATGTCATATTATTTATCTTTAGGATACTATTTTACCACTAAATAACAATCAAATTAAAATCAGAAATTTTATTTAGTTTTGACTTGAATTGTGTTGACAATACCCCAACATAAGGTATAACAGATACATTAGATCATAAACGGAGATATATATGAGTGATAAAATACTTGACGTAAGCGATGCATCTTTTGAAACTGATGTAATTCAGGCATCTCAACCCGTTCTTGTAGATTTTTGGGCAGAATGGTGTGGCCCTTGTAAAATGATTGCCCCAATTCTCAGTGAGATTGCGGACGAATTTGATGGTAAAGCAACTGTCGCTAAAGTGAATATCGAAGAAAACCGCGAGTCTGCTGCTAAGTACGGTGTGCGTAGTATTCCTACTTTACTTGTATTTAAGCAAGGTGAGTTGGTCGATACGCAAATTGGCGCTAAATCTAAGTCAGAACTACAAGATTTACTCAATCAGCACATATAAGTTTTTTTATTTTAAAATAAAAAAACTAGACGAATGCCTCAAAAGCTGCTAATTTCTTTTATGTGGTTTGTATTGCTCAGAATGTATGCTATGATACTTCAAGTGAACAAAACCACATAAAAATCTAATCAAACTTACTTCAAAGTTTCAATTCAATTATTTCTTAAACAAGATCTGTCATAATGAACTTAACAGAATTAAAAAACACCCCTATTTCTGAGTTGGTTGAACTTGCTTCCCAAATCGGTATTGAAAATCACGCAAGAACGCGAAAGCAAGATATTATATTCTCTATTTTAAAAGCACACTCTAAAAGTGGCGAAGATATTTTTGGAAACGGCGTTTTAGAGATCTTGCAAGATGGCTTTGGCTTTTTGCGTAGTGCTGATTCATCTTTCCTTGCAGGCCCGGATGATATTTATGTCTCTCCCAATCAAATTAGACGTTTTAACTTACGTACAGGGGATACTATTTCTGGTAAAATCCGCCCTCCAAAAGATAGCGAGCGTTATTTTGCGCTATTAAAAGTCAATGAAGTGAACTTTGATAAGCCAGAAAATTCACGCAATAAGATCTTATTTGAGAACTTGACGCCTCTTCATGCAAATCAGCGTATGCGTATGGAGCGTGGTAATGGCTCAACAGAAGATATTACTGCTCGTGTTTTAGATTTGGCTAGCCCGATTGGTAAAGGTCAAAGGGGCTTAATCGTTGCTCCGCCTAAAGCGGGTAAAACTTTATTACTACAAAATATTGCACAAAGTATCAGCTCTAATCATCCAGAATGCGAACTTATGGTCTTGTTGATAGATGAACGACCAGAAGAAGTGACAGAGATGAGCCGTCTTGTGAAAGGTGACGTTGTGGCATCAACCTTTGATGAGCCTGCAAGCCGTCATGTACAAGTTGCAGAAATGGTCATTGAGCGTGCGAAGCGTTTAGTGGAGCATAAAAAAGATGTTGTGATCTTACTGGATTCGATGACACGTCTTGCACGCGCTTATAACACCGTGATTCCTTCTTCAGGTAAAGTGTTAACCGGTGGTGTCGATGCACATGCATTGCATCGTCCAAAACGCTTCTTCGGTGCTGCGCGTAATATCGAAGAAGGTGGTAGTTTGACCATTATTGCTACAGCTTTGATTGATACAGGCTCAAAAATGGATGAGGTCATCTACGAAGAGTTTAAAGGCACCGGTAATATGGAGCTACATCTTTCTCGTAAGATTGCAGAAAAGCGTGTATTCCCAGCTATTGATTTTAATCGTTCTGGTACCCGTCGTGAAGAGCTTCTTGCAAGTACAGAAGAGCTTCAAAAAATGTGGATTTTGCGTAAAATTCTTAATCCTATGCAAGAAACAGAAGCAATGGACTTTTTAATAGATAAGCTCGCAATGACTAAAACCAATGAAGAGTTTTTCACTGCGATGAAAAGAGCTAAATCATAACTCAAGATACTCTTTGTCATAAAAAGCATAATAAAAAAGCCAACTCAATGTTGGCTTTTTTGCGTCTTGGTATCCATTTAAGATTTTAGTTTGGCAAAGGCATCAGCAAATGCACTGGCCATTGCTTCATTTTTAAGGTTACTAACGTTATTTTTGCCCTTCGATGGATCTTTTTGTTTTTTTTGTCTGTGTGGCATGACTTGTTTCAAGGCTTTTTTCGGTGCACTTGGATTCGATGATTCAGCTTTACTTTGTAAGCGCATGCTGAGGTTGATGCGTTCACGTTCTACATCGACTTGAGTGACTTTGACCTTGACTTGATCGCCTGTTTTAATGATTTTTCTTGGATCATCAACAAAACGATCAGCCAACTCTGAGATGTGGATTAAGCCTTTTTGAGGCAAGCCTATATCGACAAAAGCACCGAAGTTGGCAACGTTACTGACAACACCTTCAAGGAGCATATCAGGTTTCAGATCTTCAATTTGAATGATGTGATCTTGAAATTGTGCATAACTGAAAGTACCACGAGGATCTTGTGGCCGTTTGCTTAATTGGTTCAAGATATCTGTAATCTCTTGTGTGTTAAAAGAGTCATCACAATAATCTTCAGGATGAACATCTTTCAACTTTGGATGAGCTATAACATCTTGCAGTGCAATATCATGAGTTGATGCAATACGTGTGATGAGACTGTAAGCTTCAGGATGTAGTGTTGAAGCATCAAGAGGCTGCTCTCCTGACATAATACGCAAGAACCCTGCAGCTTGTTCAAAGCTTTTTTTGCCCAAGCGTGGTACGTTCAGAAGTTCTTGCCTTGAGCTAAATCCACCTATTTGATCACGAAATTGCACAATGTTTTTAGCGGTCGTTTTATTGAGTCCTGATACATGTTGCAATAGTGCAACCGATGCTGTATTTAAGTCGACACCAACTTGATTGACTGCATCCTCGATAACAGAACGAAGAGATGCGGTTAATTGCGCTTGATTCACATCATGTTGGTATTGTCCTACACCAATGGCTTTTGGATCAATTTTGATAAGCTCGGCCATCGGGTTTTGCAATCGCCTTGCGATCGAGACAGCACCGCGAATCGATACATCCAGATCAGGGAGCTCTTGACTTGCATACTGGGAAGCTGAATAAATTGAAGCACCTGACTCTGAAACGATCACTTTCTCTACCTGGAGTTCAGGGTGTTCGGTGAGCACTTCCTCAATGAGTTTATTGGTTTCGCGTGAGCCCGTGCCATGGCCGAGCGCAATAAGCTCCACACGTCCCATAGTGATCAGTTGCTTGATCGTGCGCTTGGACTTACTCCATGCATTTTGCGGTGCATGAGGAAAAATAGTGGTGTGGTGTTTAACTTGACCTGTAGCATCGATCACTGCAAGCTTTGCACCTGTGCGCAAACCTGGATCAATACCCAGTGTGGCACGTGGACCTGCAGGAGGACTCATCAATACATCTTTGACATTGCCAGAAAATACATCAATAGCTTCCTTCTCAGCACGCTCACGCAAAGTGCGCAAACACATTTTTTCTGCAAGTGACTCTAACTTGTATTGCCAAGTACGTTCAACACATTGATCCATCCAAGTCGCTATCTCATGCTTAAGCTGCTTTGGATTATATAAAGCTTTGAACTGCCCTATGAGCTGCCTTGTCTGTTTCTCATCAAGAGAAATAGACAGTTTTAAACAACCCTCTTGTCTGCCTCGAAGCATTGCCATAATACGATGAGAAGGTGCTTTGCTTACTGACTCTTGGTGGTTAGCATAGTCGAGATATTTTGCTGCAGACTTTGTTTTATTAGGCTCTGAATGCTGCTTCGCATAAAGCATTCCATATTTTTGGTAGGTTTGTCTGAGACCTTGTAGCACTTCGGGCGCATGACTGATCTGCTCAGCAATGATACTTTCACAACCTTCTAAAATGCGCTCATGAGTTGAGAAGTCGGCATGTTTATTCAAAAAAGGTGCGGTCAATTGGGTGAGAGTTTGATCTTTGAGCGTTAATAAATCTTGGGCAGCGCTTTCAAGCCCTGCTTCTTGCGCAGCTTGACTTATACGCGTTTTCTTGGGTTTAAAAGGACGATATATATCTTCCAGCGCTGTTTTGCTGTGACAGTGTAAAAGAGCTTGTTTGCGCTCAGGAGTCAGTTGATTTTGTTCTTGTAAGTTTTTGAGTATAATTTGTCGCCTATCTTCAAGCTGGCGCAGATAAGCAAGCTGTGTATGTAATTCACGTAATTGAATATCTGTAAGTCCTTGGGTTTGCGGTTTGCGATAACGCGCAATAAAAGGTACAGTAGCGCCTTGGTCGAGCAGTTTGATGGCTGTCTGGACTTGTTCAGGCGAAGCATTTAATGCATCTGCAATGATGTGATGGATAGGCTTCATGACTCTCGCAACAATTTGTTTTAGTAATTGATTACTTTAACATAAGTTAGAGATCAGTGGTATAGATGAAATAGATTAAAATGTTTAAAACAAAGGTTCAATTAACGTAAAATGAAGCGCACTCATTTCATTACAAGACAAGGTTGGCAAGCCTTAGATCAGGAGCTGAAATTTCTCTGGAAGACTGAGCGACCACGTGTAACTCAAGTGGTAACCTGGGCAGCTCAGCTTGGCGATCGCAGCGAAAATGCCGATTATAAAGAGAACAAGCGATTACTGCGCTCGATAGATCGTCGAGTCCGATACCTGATGAAACGATTGGATGAGACTGAAATCGTTGATTATCACCCACAGCAAGAGGGCAGAGTCTACTTTGGCGCTTATGTTGCTTTAGAAAAAGAAGATGAATCTATGCTGTACTGTCGCATTGTCGGGACAGATGAAATCGATCTAAAGCAAAACTTTATCTCTGTTGTATCACCTTTAGCACAGGCATTATTGGGTAAAGAAGAAGGGGATGAAGTCCTTGTGGATGTTCCAGAAGGCCAAAAGATCTATTATATCGTCAACATCCAATACACACCTTTTGATGATGCATGACGCATCGCAAAGATGAGACACTCTTCGCACTTTTTAATGTAAATAATAATCTATTAAAGGCTACTTTTTTAAATTTTTATTTATTATATTTTATTTATATTTTATTTATATATGAACTTCCAAATCACTTTACACAAAGTAAAATATATCTCTTTTAAAAGTATAAGAGAGATAAAGATTTATCGATTATTTTATCATTAGCATTTCTATTTTTAACAGGATGTTCTGGCGGTTCTGATTCTAGCTCAAAAGAGTTAAAACCTATGTCAGATTTAATATTCAAGAAGCTTATTGGATTTTCAGATTCACAAGGAGAGCCTCAAATTACATTAGCTAAGCTCACAGTTAGCTTTGATGAAGATAAAGAAAAAGCAGGCGCTCTTGCTGGTTTTTATGGTGAATATAAAAATAATACATCTGAGCATATATACAGTGACATAATAAAATTTATTGAGAAGGCACCGGCAGAAGAACAACTCGAGGCGGAACAGTTATACAATCTTTTCCTTGAATTTATCGATTCAGGTTTCACATGCCCTGAAAATAAGACCTGTCCATTTGATGTGAAACTTAAATCAGATGGAACTTGGGGTTCAGGTGAAAAAATAGTGGTAAAAAATTCTTTAGATAAAAGATTAACTTTGAATATATCAGGCTTTGATGATGAGGCGTTAAATGGTTATTTTTATTTATCGAAAGAGCAAAGAAAACAAATTTTTACTAATGATAATGAATCAGATCTTTTAGAAAACGATATCAATCATAGCATTGGTTTACCGCTGGATGAAATACTACCAGAGCTAGATGAGAGAGCGGAGGAGCTTAATTTTGATGAGCCCAAAGCCATGTCAGATTTATTGTTTAATAGACTTCTTCTTCGCTCTTCTTATCTGGAAGGGCAGCCTGTGGTTATATCAGGCAAACTCATAATTAATTTTGATCCGGATGAAGAAAAGGTTGGTAATCTTGCTGGCTTTCATGGTGAATATGATATCCCTTCTGATAACATAGTTTCAGAAATACCTAAACTCTTGAAAAGAGATATGGAGAAATCAATATTTGATGCGCCGTTAGAAAATAAAATGAATATTGGTAGATTGTGGATTTTGGTTGGGCAGGCTGTGAAATCAAAATACACATGTCCCGTAAATCAAATTTGTCCATTCGACATCAATTTTGTAAGATCTGTTATGTTCAATTCAGGAGAAAACATTACTTTTAAACGTTCTTTAGATAAAGATATAACTTTATCTTTATCGGGCTTTCCTGATGAATATTTAAATGATAACTTCTATTTGTCGCGAGAACAAAAAATTAAGTTAAACATAGATGAAAAATGAAAATAGTAAAGCATAATTAGTTTTTACTTATAAATATATCAAATATAAATAGATATAAAATATTGTATAGGACACAGTAAAAATTAATACATAATCTCACTACTAATTGTCCAACATATCTAACTTAAACCAAGGTTTATACCTTGGTTTTTTATACCCAAATTATTTCTTCATAAAAAGAAAGTAAATTAAAAAATAAGATAAAAAATAGATAAGATAAAAATAAAAAATAGACACTCATAAATAAAAAATAGACACTCATAAATAAAAAATAGACACTCATGATATTACTCAAATAAAAAATAGGCACTCATGATATTACTCAAATAAAAAATAGACACTCATAATATTGCTTATGTAATTAAAAAATATCAAAATACTTAATTTAATATTTTAGTAAAAAGAACAAGACATCCACTTGTAAAAAGTAAAAAATAAGACACCTATTTATAAGTAGGATAAAACAAAAAAGTAAAGCTAAGCCACCGACTTATATAATGAACTAAAACATCCCCTCATATAATGGAGCTAAAATTTAAATTTTTGATTGAATATTGAGGCTTATAAAGTGAAGATTATTTTTGAAAGTATGCTCTGAACCAAGCATAAGAGTCCAGAAAGTATATTAAAGATACAATATACTCTCTCTGCGAGAGAATAAGCTTTTTCACAGATAGGTTGGAGCTAAGAGCAGTGTAAAAAATGACAAAATGGCTAAAATTAGCCCGCTTCTAAATAACGCTGACTGGCTGTAATGCCTACTCGGTTTTTATAGTTTTGCTTGTGATAAAAAGCAGTTAATTTTTTTACTCTACCTACAGCACCTTTAAAAGTCGATTCAAAACAGCGGTTTAGACTTATCCACTGTGTTGTAGAGAGTTTGATTTGCGTTAGAATTTTAGTTTCCTTCTCGGATAGAGCACCTTTTTTGTCTTCTCGAATGATGCGCCCTGTTGCATCGACTAATTCTAAATAATCCTTCAAGTCAAAGTTAAATGTATTAGATACTAAATCACTGGTAGACGCTTTAAATGGCTTTAATGATTCAGGTTGCTGACCTCTCATGGCAGCTTTGACTCTCATTTGAATACTTGTGTGGTCTGAGTCTTCAAGGCTTTTAGCTTTTTGTGCTCGTATAGGATTTAAATCAACATACGCCATACAGGTTAAAACAGCTGTATCATCGAGTAAAGCTTGAGATTTAAAGCGACCTTCCCAAAAATGGCCTGTGCACTTATCTTCAGTATTAGCTTTTCGTGCGATAGGTTCGTTCAAAGCGCGCATAAACCAACTGATATCTTGAAGTCTTGAACGGTACTTTTCTATATAATCTGACAGGGCATCAAGCTCAATAGGGTTGAGGTTTTCACCTTGCATATATTTTTGTGTTATGGGCGCGCCTTTATATATTTTATGCCACCTTTGGAGCACTTCATCGGTTGTCCATTTTTTACATTTTTCAACATCGACACAAAGTACAAGATGAATATGATTGCTCATGACAGCAAAAGAGCAAATATCTATAGCAAAGTACTGAGCAAGAAAGAGGATTCTGTCTTCGATCCACTGTCTGCGATGCTCATAACATTGACCTGTTAATGTATCTTTTCCGCAAAGATAAGCGCGTCGAACACAGCGGGAAATACAATGATAATAAGGTGTTGCGGTGAGGTTGATGTAGTCTTTTCTGGGTTTAGGCATAAGAGCAGTCCATGTATAAATATAAAAATGTAGATATATATTACACTTGAATGATTTGCGGTTTAAGTTGCTTTTTTGGTAGTAAATTGAATGAGTGTCTAGGTTTTGGTAAATTAAATGAGTAAATTGAATGAGTGTCCACTTGAATGATTTGCGGTTTAAGTTGCTTTTTTGGTGGTAAATTGAATGGCTGTCTAGGTTTTGTTTGTCTAGGTTTTGTTTGTAAATTGAATGACAAATTGAATGACTGTCTAGGTTTTGTTTTTGAACAAGACTTCCTTAAAATTAAAAAGCTTACTTTAAGAACCATTTTAAAAAAAGAAAAAGAGCATGATAAAACACGCTCTTTAAACTCTCTTATCATGAAGCAGTGGAGATAGAAGCTGAAGCAGGCTGAGTATATTTATCTAAAGCCAAGGCTGCAAAGTAACAAAGGCCGCCGAATGAGATTAATAAGCCTACAAGCCATGAATTATATTGTTTTATAATTTGAGCTGCAATAGGAAAGCAGGCTCCGAAAAAAAGCACACTTAAATTGAATCCAACGGAAAAAACAGCAATACAGTTTTTAGATTTTACAGCTTGATACGAAACAAACCCTGCACAACCTAAACAAACACTCATAAGAATTGTAATACAAAATTGAGCTGTGATTAAAGCAGGCAAGCTTCCTGAGCTTTGAATCATGAATATCGGTATGCCTAAAGCGATCATCCATTTACAGTTTTTCTTATAAGCTTCGTGACAATCACTATATCGATCAATTATATAAGCAGAGACCAAACAACACAAAATAGTGAGTACTTTTAATAAAAGAGGGAGCATAGTGTGCCAAGGCGTATTTTCTGTTAAGGTTCTAATTTGAACTGTCATCGCAATAGAGCTGTGTAAAAGCATTGTGGAAGGTGCAAAGATAAAAAAAACTTTTAGGCCGCTTATGATGTCATCACGCCGTGATAATTGTGCTGCTTCAATAGATTTGATTCTTTTTTGAGCTTCAGAAGCTTGTGTTGGTTTTAGTTTTGAGCGTAAGTAGAAACTAAGAGATATATTAAATAATCCCAAAAAAAGTGGTATACGCCAACCAAAATCATACATCTGCTCTGATGTTAAGAAAGACTTCACTAACCCGCAAATTGCGAAGGTTAAAATAAATGCCATAAGAACAGCAGAAGCTAAACAGGCATTAACTCTTGCTCTTTGGTAGGGTTTTGCTTCATCTAAAAGGAAAGCATAAGCTGTTGTAGACTCTCCTGCATAAGAAAAAGCTTGAATGAGTTGAAGTGTGAAAAATAAGCAAGGCGCTATAATACCTATATCAGTGTACGTAGGTAAACAAGCTATAGCCAGAGTAGATACTCCAGTTAAAATGCTGATGAGAATTAGAGCTGATTTTTTTCCATATTTATCGGCGTATGACCCGATAACAGCGCCGCCTATAGGGCGAGCTATATAACGCAGAGCAAATGTAATCCACACTAAAAATAGGGCATCTTTTCCAAAAATACTTTCTGGGAAAAAGTTATATTTCAAGTAGGTAAAAAGAGAAATATAAACCGCCAGATCATAATACTCTAATGATTTTCCAAACGAAACAGCTATTGTTTTCTTCCATAATTTCATAATAATATCCTTTAAGATGAAAAAGGTAAGCAGTGAGATAAAACTTGTTTTTGATGTAACATTTCAAACATTACAGAGTTTGAGTAGTATTCATTACCTAATTTGCGTTTAATATTTAAAATAACTTTTCTTACAGCAGTTTCAGAACAATTATATTTATAAGCGATTTCTTTATGAGTTAAATTGAACATCAGGTGGCCAATATAAAGTTGTTCTTTTGGGGTCAATATTAAGCTTTGGAATTTAGCTTTTTTCGGTGCTGAATGAAACGAGTTTGTTTCAATAGAATGGAGCTTTTTAAGTTCATCGCAGGTTCTAAGCTCTAATGTTATGTGTGGCTTCTTTTTTCTTATTTTTTGTGCCTCATATGCTATGACTTTGAATAAATACTGTAGTTGCTTATATTCTTGCGGTGTAAGGTATCGATTGCAACCTATAGAAAACATTTCATAGCCTTCATCAAGTTTATTGAATAAGTCTAATTTATAAAAATTATCGGCAGCAAAATTTTCATATGACGCATACAGTTGATTCTCTTGACTCCAATAGGTTCCTGTCTTTTCGATTCTTTGAGGAAGTAGTAGGTCTAAATTTTTTTCAGAATATATGCAGTACCATTCATAAGATGTTGTTATCGGAGTACGTGTCCCATTATACATATCACAATGAGAATAGGTGCAATCATAAATTCCAATTTCATTTAAGTGAGATTCAGTCCAAGCTTGCATATCACGCGATACTTGCTTCATATTTTTGTGATGAATATTCATATTTGTTGTCCTTTTTTTCATACTTCGCATAGCTGCTGTCCTTATG
>MDTC01116073.1_pt1 | contig 56063 bp, 46 predicted proteins | sample 811181 | NCBI WGS metagenome assembly MDTC01 (sample SAMN05326644, study PRJNA326480) | marine metagenome | isolation source: seawater | place: Pacific Ocean: North | collected 2011 | reverse complement strand
GTAAGGCCGGTTTGGTCAAGAGACTGGGAAAACATGAAAGGAAGAGCAGTCTCAGAAGACTGAGGCATTAACTTATTATCAGGGCTAGGTTACAATGACCTAGCCTTTGGTGTATCTAATGGAAAGAAAGAAATACAAAGTTTTGATGTTGGCCGATCACGCACTGAGTACGTCTGGTGTGGGAACTCAATCTAGGCACTTGATTAACGGGTTGTTAAAGAAGGGCGGTTGGTCTTTCAGACAGTTCGGAGCTGCAATCAAGCACGATAACTACGACACAATCGTTGTTAATGAAGACTTCATTATCAAGCCTGTAGATGGTTTTGGAAATCCGGACATGCTGAGGGTGACCTTGGCAACAGAAAAGCCGGATGTTTTGTTGCTGTTTACAGATCCTAGGTTTTTTATCTGGACCTGGGAGATGGAAGATGAAATCCATCAAATATGCCCAATTGCGTACTGGCATGTTTGGGATAACAGACCAACACCCCGTTTTAATGACGCCCTTTATGAAAGTACTGATCTTATCAATTGTCACAGTCATCTGACATACGAGATGGTAAAAGAAAACTTTCCCGAAAAAACAAATTTCGTTCCCCATGCTCTCCCAGAAGATCTGTACTTTCCATTAGGCAATGTTGCAAAAAAGTCGTATCGCCGGCAACTTTTAGGAAATGACAAAGCTGATCACTTTATTGCGTTCTGGATGAATAGAAACGCAAAGCGTAAGCGACCAAACGATGTTCTTTTATCTTGGCAAAAGTTTATGCAGCAACTGGAAAAGCAAGGGAAAAAAGACGCTCTTCTTATCATGCATACTGATCCGAATGATTCCGAAGGCCCAAATCTTCAGCAGACTGCGGAAATGCTCGGCATTCAAGAAAGTGTTCTGTTTTCAAACCAGAGAGTCGACTTTGAAAAGATTAATATCATGCACAACATTGCTGATGTGACTCTTAACATTTCTTTTGCCGAAGGTTTTGGTCTTGGAACTCTCGAGTCGATGCAGTGCGGAACTCCTATCATTGCAGCAAAGACTGGTGGACTGACAAGACAAGTTGTCGATCACCGCGACGGTAGCGAAAACGGTGTTGCCCTTCCGATCGCCGCGCGCTCTTTGGTAGGGTCTCAACAGGTTCCTTACATCTATGAAGACTATGCTAGCATCGATGACACTGCAGAAGCACTAATAAAAATGTACTCCCTGAACCCTGAGGAAAGAAAAAATTTAAGCGAAAAGGTGAGATCTTACGTTATGTCCGAGTTCAACTATCAGGACACAATAGACATGTGGGATGAATCACTTCGTGACTTAATCGATAACTGGAATCGAGATAAGTTTACACTGGAGACAATGTAATGAAAAACGTGATTGTAAGAGCACCGCTGCTAACAATGAGCGGCTATGGAGTGCACTCCAGGCAGCTATACAAGTGGCTTGAGAAAAAAGAAGGTGTGAACATCCATTCAAATATTGTTCCATGGGGAAGGACATCCTGGCTACTCAATGAGCAATGGGACTCGGGAGTCATTGGCAGAATTATGCAATCATCTGCCGGAAATGGTCCTAGGCCAGATGTGTCATTTCAACTCCAACTTCCAAACGAATGGGATCCTACCTTAGCACCTGTCAATATCGGAATTACAGCAGCCGTTGAAACTGATATTTGTAATCCTAATTGGATTGAATGTTGCAATCGAATGACGGCTGTGGTCGTCCCATCGCAACACACGGCAAATGTTTTAAACTCATCGGGAAAAATTACCGTTCCTTTGCATGTTGTTGGTGAGTCTTTTATTGACGAATGCGTAACAGCAAAACCTATCGAGCTAAAGTTAGATACTAAATTCAACTTCCTTGTTCTCGGCCAGTTAACTGATCACAATCCTTTCCATGATAGAAAAAATGTTATGTTTACGCTTCGCTGGCTGTGTGAAGCATTTGCGGATGATCCAGATGTTGGAATCATAGTCAAGACAAACAGTGGAAAGGGAACAAAAATTGATCGCCGAATTACGAGAAACGTACTTCAAAATGTTGTAAAAGAAATCAGGCCAGGATTGTTTCCACGTGTTCACTTTTTGCACGGCCATATGGATCCTGATGAAATTGCAGGACTGTATAAGGAAGAATCAGTCAAAGCGCTAGTTTCAGCAACTAGGGGTGAAGGTTTTGGTTTACCATTGTTAGAAGCAGCAGCATGCGACCTTCCGGTTATTGCAACAAATTGGTCTGGGCATCTTGATTTCTTAAATCTCCAAAAATGGCTTAAGGTTGATTACAAGCTTCAGGCAATTCCAGATCAACGATGTGATCAGAACATTTTCATGAAAGGTGCTCGTTGGGCAGAACCATCAGAGGAAAGTTTTAAATCTACTGTTCGCAAGTTTAGGAAAAAGCCAGAAAAGCCAAGCGAATGGGCGGTCAAGCTAGGTTCCAGTGTAAGGGATACATTTTCACAAGAAAACATTTGTAAGCAGTACGATAATGCATTAGGGAGATTTTTGTGATTGAAGTGTTTTATGATTACTGGGCGATCCCTGTCTTTACAGCATCGTTTATCATCAGTTGTTTTTCTATCTACTATTGCATCTATTTTGCAAGAAAGCTCCTTTTTGTCACAGAGCAAATTGAGAATTCACTAGATATACTTGATGAAAGATATGCGTCAATTGACAGGATCTTAAAAATTCCGCTGTTCCACGATAGTCTTGAAGTTCGACAGGTGTTAAAGGATATCGAAGCAAGCAGAAACGCCATATTAGAAGTTGCGGCAGTAGTAGGTCGCGTGGAGGAAGCAATTGACGAAGAAAGTTAAGAAGAAGATCCGCCGCCGCCGTTCTGGTAAAAGGAACATGTACTTTACCATGGATACTCAGGCAGCAATTGTAGAGTATCAAAACAGCGAATCCCAAGAGGAAAAAGAAGATCTTTACAACAAGCAAATCAAGTACGCTTTTGAGAAGCTGGTAGAAAACCTGATTTTTGTTTACGGCTTTCACAACCCATATGAGAACACTAAGCACATGCAGTCCGATTGTGTTTCTTTCCTTTTTGAAACAATTCATAAGTGGAAGAAAGAAAAGGGTACCAAGGCTTTCTCATATTTTAATGTTGTAGCAAAGAACTGGCTGATTATGAATTCAAAAAAGAGACAAAAGCGAATTATGCGACATGTCTCGTTTGAGAATCGTGATCTCTTAAGCATCCGAGACAAAAAGTCAATTACATACCACCAGGTAATTCCATCCGCAGATACAGCGCTTGATAAAATTGAATCTAGACAACAAATCATTGAAGCAATGAAAGCAATCAAAGATCAGACCTCGGTTGAAAACGAACTTTCTTGCATTAACGCCATCATTACAATGTTTGAAAATGTCGAGACTTTAGATTTTCTCAACAAGAGAGCGGTTTTTGTCTACGTTAGAGAAATTAGCGGGCTAGATAGAAAGCAACTTTCAAAAGCTCTTAGTGCTATCCGAATTAAGTACGGTGTAATTAGGAATAGCAGAGAATTTGATATGTTTTAGGAGAGTGTATGTCAAAAACAAATGCCGGCGCAGCTGGGAAACTAGAGAAACTTAATCAAAAAGTTAAATCATTTTCCGATCTTTTGGATGGAATTAATGCTTTAGAGGATAGAAAAAAGCTTCTCTGGAAAGAGGTTTATGAAAATGCAATTTCTGATAGGGAGGCAGCTAGCACTCTTTACACAGAGCTGTATATAAACCTTAATGGTGGAACGCAAGATCACGTTGCCGCAGGATCAATCATGACGAAGTATCTTGAAAGAATGTGCAAGTCAAATGAGCAGATTCTAAAACTGGCGGAACTAATCTCGCGAGAAGAAACGAAGGCATCTAAAATTGACGCCGAGGACATGTTTACAGCAATTAATGGAGGGTAGAAGTGGGCAGAGCACAAGACATAGGAAGCTCACAGTCTAGGGTGACCGTAAACAACGGCAGGCAATCCCCTGCTGGTACATCACCATTTTTACGTGCTATCGTTATTGAACTAATTTCAGATCCTACATACCTCACTGACGATGAACTTTCCGAGTTATTCGGCGAAATTTCAAATCCTGGAATCCTGTCAGGAAACGCGAGTGTTCCTGCATACGACCCTGAGGTTGATGAAGTTTCAAAACTTAGGGTTTTGATTCCGAGAAACACACTAAAGATTCAGGTCGTCACAGGCGGAGCTGGCAAGGGAATCCTTAGTCCATCGCTGTGCTTCCCGTTTTTTTCTCCGCACGTCCAACTTCCTGTTAAGTCTGGCGAACAAGTCTGGATTTACAACGACAACCCAGGTAGCCCTTACCTTTATTGGATGTCTAGAATTGCCGGACCTGGCTTTGTTGATGACATTAACTACACGCACCTAGATCGCCAAATACTTCCGAGCGCAGAGGGCATTGAGCCGTCATTTCCAAACGGAGACGGCACGCAGGCAAACAGAACAATTGGAATTGACGACACTTACGAAACGATTGTTGATGAATCTGCATCCGGTCTATCTTTTACTCCTGAGACAGTTCCAAGGTTTACGAGACGACCTGGTGATCTCGCTTTACAGGGATCCAACAATACCCTGATCCTCATGAGCGATGACAGAGGCTGGGGGGCCGACGAATCACCGGGCGATAGTGAAACATCAAATGCATCCAAGACGGATTCTGAGAGACAGAGGGCTCTTGCGGGTAGCATCGATGCCGTCGCCGGCAGAGGTCGATTCCTTGCAGATCCGGGTTCGGATCCATCGAATACTTCGCCAAAGTCAGTTGAAAACACACGGGACGAAACCGAATCAGACAAGTTCTTCGTTAATCCAACGGAGGGCGATCCTGATTTTGTTAGGGACTCAAGCCGTGTCTATATTTCGATGAACACCGACGGCGATGCAAAGCTAGGACTTAGCGAAGGTGATACTTTACCAGCCCCATTTGAAGGAGAGTATCCCCAGGTTGAGGCTGAGCCTTTCGTTATTATGAAGTCTGACAATGTTAGAATAGTTGCAAGAAAGGACGACGACAACGGAATCAACGGCAGTATCCGAATCGTTAAGGAAGGTTCGGCAAATGAAGACCTTGCAACGATTATGATTACGCCTGAAGGCAACATCCAGATTAGTGGTGCTAAGATCTTCATCGGACGAGCAGGGAATGATGGTGGAGCTGATGCAGGCGAAGGTCCTGGTAACTCCGAGCCTTACATGCGATTCAGTGATTTTGAAGCTTACATGAATCAGACTCTTGATAAAATTGCTGGTGACATCGAAGACCTTGCGGGGATTGTGGAAACAGCAACCGGCGGAGTTGGCGGTGCAGCTAATGTGACGCCTGGTTATGGTGGACCTAATCCTGCGCTGACAACCGCAAACGGACAGATTGCCGGTTACAGCGCTTCAGGAACAAAGGGCCAGAAAGACCAGATGGACAACATCAAATCAGAAAGAATTTTTGGAGAGTAAATGCCAGTCAGCGCAGGTAGTACGAGTGAAGAAACAGGGGCTGGAACCCTCGCGTTTGAAATAGCAGCAGCTTTTCTTAACAGCGTCCCACCAGATCAACAACCTGATATAAAAGATTCAGTTGATGACTTGGCGCAATCGATTGCCGATGCTATAGCAAAAGCTGTTAACAATGCAGATGCAGACGACGTGCTAACAGGTTGATCGGAGCACTCCACGATCCGCATATTTATGGATGAGGTGAGATGTGCCTTCCGGTAACAGAAAAGTTTACAGCTTCAAATCAGTCGGTCAGACGAGTCAGGAAGCCGCAGAACAGAGAACAATAACGACTCGAAAGCCACCGATCGGAATCAAGACACCGATCCAGTTTTCAACGAGCGATGGCCTGTTTGATATGCACACGGTTGCTCTTGACAATATTCGAGACAACCTGAAGAATCTACTGCTGACCAACCATGGTGAAAGAGTAGGGCTTTACGATTTTGGAGCAAATCTTTCTCCGCTTCTTTTCAACTTAGGAACCGAAGATTTTGACGCTGAAGCAATTAGAAGGATTTCAGCGGCGCTCGGAAAGTACATGCCGTTTGTCGAACCTCAAACATTTGAACCTTTTACGCTGGGTGCATCGGAACAAGATCTGTCAATGACAGGAATACGGATTACTTATTCCATCCCTAAGCTTAATGTTCTCGATCAAAAGATTGAAGTTATCTTACACGCGGGTGGATAGTGACACAGAAATTTAGAAATCAAATTCAAAGAAACTACCTTGCTCGTGATTTTGACGGGTTTAGGTCGCAGTTAGTCGAGTATGCAAGGATTTTCTTTCCGGACCAGATCCAAGACTTCTCAGAGGCTTCGCTGGGCGGTCTCCTGATTGATCTCGCTGCTTTTGTTGGCGATACCATGTCTTTTTATATGGATCACCAGTTTAATGAACTAGACTACTCAACGGCAACCGAGTTAGTTAACATAGAAAATCATTTAAGAAATGCTGGCGTTAAAGTCCGCGGAAAGTCTCCAGCTTCTACTAATGTTGATTTTACACTTACGGTTGATGGTCTTACTCAGTCAACTGGTTTAGTTGTTCCTGATCCGTCACAACTTCCAAAGGTACTAACTGGAACAGAGTTCTCTGGAGGCGGTTCAACTTTTGTAACGCTTCAAGATATCGATTTTGCTAAAACAGATTTTATTGGCCAGCTTCTTGGCAATGTTGAAGTTGCAACAGTTAATTCCGACGGTTCTCCAGCAACATTTAATATTACCAGATCAATTCCGGTTGCTGCTGGAAGCCTAGTTACAGAAAATGTTTCCGTATCAAACACGTTTATTCCATTTAGAACAATTACGTTAGCAAACGCCGATGTATCATCAATAACCGGTGTTTTTGATTCAGATGGTAATGATTACTACGAAGTTGATGACCTAAGTCAAGACAATGTCTTCAAGTCGGTTTCTACAGAAAAACCACTTGACGGATCTTTTGCATCGTCTAATCTTGAGGTAATCTCAGCTCCTTATCGGTTTACGAAAGAAACTAGCTTAACCACAAGGTTGACAACGCTAAGATTTGGATCTGGCGACGGTAAATCATTTCAGGATGATGTTCTATCGGATCCTTCTGATTTAGCACTTCCGTTAGTTGGGACTACGACTTTCAAAAAGTTTTCGATTGATCCCCAGAATCTGCTTGAATCAAATTCACTTGGAGTTTCCCCTAGAGGAACAACGTTAACAATAACATACCTTTCCGGTGGCGGCCTAAATACAAATGTCGCTGCCAGAACAATTACAACGGTTTCATCACTACAGACAATCTTTCCTTCTTCGGCTTCCGGAGCTGCGGTGGCAAGGATTCGTTCGAACGCAACAGTCACCAATCTCAACCCTGCTTCTGGGGGTGACGACGCTTTAACTGTCGAAGAGCTAAGGGCAAAAATACCTTCTGCAGTTAATTCTCAAAGTAGAATTGTAACAAGGGAAGATTTGCTCGCTCGGGTATACACACTACCAGCTCAGTTTGGTAGAGTATTTAGGGCCGGCGTATCACCTAGCGGGGACAATAAGCTTTCGAGTGATCTGTTCATTATCTGTAAGGACAGTTCCGGCAAACTATCCCCTGCAAGCGATACACTAAAGCTCAACCTTAGATCTTACCTTAACGAATTCAGACTAGTTAGCGAGTCAATCGAGATTAAGGATGCCAAGATCATCAACTTCGGTATTGACTTTACGGTTCGCGTAAGGCCAAATGCGAATAAAATCGTAACGCTTACAAACGTAATTAACAACCTTAAAGTGTTGCTAAGAACTCAGAATTTTCAAATTGGAGAACCGATTGTTGAGTCCGACATCATATTTTCAATCTTAAATACTGCCGGAGTTCAAGCACTCCCTAGTCTTAGTTTTCGAAACTTCTTTGGAACCGTTAATGATGTTTCGTACTCAGGCGAAGTCTTTGATCTTAACGCAAATCTCCTGAATGGTTTGATCGTCCCACCCAGAGATTCAATGTTCGAGCTGAAGTTTTCTAATACAGACATCATTGGGAGCGTCCTGTGATACTAAACCTTACGGCTTCTGCTGACACTTACATTACCAACAAGATTATCAACAATCAGTTCTCGGCTTCCGATGCAAATGTCGGCCGCGCTGGAACGATCGACATGTTTAAGTTGTACGATGAATCAACTCTTACGGGATCTGCAAACGAGCCTTACTCAACGGACAAAGTTGAACTTTCAAGAGCCTTAATTAAGTTTGACTATTCTAAGCTTAATTCTCTTACTCAATCTAAACTAGATTTTACCAACTCAAACTTTAAGGCAGAGCTATTACTGTTTGATGTAATGGGAGGCCAAGCTGTACCAACAGACTTTACGCTTTCCGTTTATCCTCTTGCGAAAACTTTCGATGAGGGCAATGGTAAAGATGTTGCAGCGTTTAGAGATATAGATACAGCAAACTTTAGTTCTGCAAGCTTTTCGGGAGGTACAGCAACACTCTGGGTTTCTGGAGGTGCCAATGCAGAAGGCATGCCAGGCGGTGGTGAGTCATATGACTATTTTGCCAGTGGAAACATTGGTGGATCTGTGACCGCTAATAATTTCGAGATGAAACAATCATTCGACGGTTCCGAAGATCTTGTTATTGATGTAACATCGCTTGTCTCCGCTTCGTTAGCTGGTCAATTTACAAATCATGGCCTCAGGTTGTCATTTACCGGAAGCCAAGAGGGTGATGAAAAATCATATTTCGTTAAAAGGTTTGGGTCTCGGCAGGCAAGAAATCAATTTTTAAGACCGTTACTCAGGGTTAGTTTTGATGATACCATTATTGATCATCATGAAAGCTTTTTTTTCGATTTAAGCGGATCATTATTTCTTAGCTCTTTCGAAAGAGGCCGGCCGGCTAGTATCAAGAGTGGCTCTGCCTTGACGCCGATTACTGGTTCGACCAGTTTACTTGTTAATCTTAAGTCAGGTTCATTTTCTAAGTTTGTAACAGCTAGCCAACATTCAATTGCAGGAAACCTAGGAGTATTTGTTACTGGCGTTTACTCGGCTTCTTTCGCATTAAACAGTTTTGATACGACAGTGGTAAGTGGCACAACAACAGTTGCTGACTATGTAAGAGACAGCGGAAGCATTACGTTTGATACGTTTTGGCAATCACTTGATAACAGTGTCGGATATCATACAGGGTCACTGCTCGTAATAAAGCCACAGCGATTTGGGTTTGATCAACTTCCTAAAGATGTTAGAACCCGGGTAGTTAATCTTATGCCGGAATACAATACGGACGAAGTTGTAAAGCTGAGGGTGTTTGTTCAAGATTTTAATTTTGAGCCAACCTCATCAAAATTCCCCTTCCGCCAAAAGTCTGCAGTTGTTGAAAAAGCATATTACCGAGTAAAAGATGTTTTGACTGGAAAAGTCATTATTCCGTTTATGGAATCCAACAATGCAACCAGGCTTTCTTCGGATAGTGACGGATTGTATTTTGAATTTGACATGTCGGCACTGTTTCCAAATAGAGCTTACGCATTCGAATTTAAAATCATTGATTCCGGAGAGACAGAAGTTCTCGAGAGTCGATCAGTATTTAAGGTGGTTTGATGAGTCAAAAAGATTTTCGAGATCTGACTTCCCTGTTTGAGCCGGCAGTTTCTCGAGGTTCAACGACTAAGAAGGTAGAATCAGTTCAAAATGTTACGCTTAAATCAATTGGTGAAGGCGTTTCGTTTCCTACTGAAAGCTTCCGCTTAGACCCTCCAGGGTCACCATTAAAGAATACACAGCAAATACCACTTGACTATTCGAAGTTTGAAAATCATACTTTTTTCAACAGCGCTGAGTCAAACGTTAACGTTGCATTCTCAAGAATTATTAACAACTATCCATTCGATGGAACTGCAGACGACATTCAAGCGTTCCTGGATGGACTTACTGGTTTTGAAAAATATGTTTTCGATCAGTTTCCAAAGTTTAAGAACTTCGCAAGATTTATAGCTTCTGATTCAACCACGGTTACCGTCGATGACTTTGCGGGTACGAGCCTTCCAACTCTTTCAAGAGATAAAACCGGCCAAAGCATTCTAGACCCAGGTTCTAACAGCATTTCATTCGAGATGCAGTATTTCTCCCCATCGGAAACAACAAGTCCTTCGGTTCTGTTTCAGAAGCTTAGCGGCTCATCCGGGTTCTCGGTCGTTGCTTCAGGGTCTGCTGGGTCGACTAATGAAAGATTGCAAGTCTATTTTTCCTCTGCTTCTGTCGGCCTCAGCGCTTCATTAGATATTCCAAAAGGTCAGTTCAACCATATCGTCGCACAGTTCAACAGATTACCAGGTAATCAGAGACTTGAAATCTACGTTGATTCACTGCTTTCCGCAACGTCGTCGGCAGTCAGCGAATTTGGAAACATTGACTTCGCAGTTAGTCCGCTTACGATTGGAAGCGGCTCAGTTCATGCATCTCCAGGTTTTGTAACTTTCACGCCAACGGCAACACTCTCCGGCGCAATCGATGAACTCAGAATCTTTCACGCAACTCGATCGATCGGTAACCAGAAAAATTTTGCAACGCAGAACATTTTCCCTAGCAGTGATCTAAAACTCTACTATAAGTTTAACGAAGTTACTGGAACACATGGTGGAAACACAATCGTTCTAGATGCAAGCGGAAATTCACTGCATGGCTCGTATGCAAACTCTGCAATCGCTGCTGCCTCAAGAGGAACTGCGGGCCAGCTTCCTGGTTTAGTAAATCCAATGACTCTAGAGAAGCTTGAAGACAGCCCGGTTCTCTTTCCTGGATTTAGTACTACTGTTTCCCTGAACTCAGATCTCCTTTCTTCCGCAAGTCAATACGATGCTAACAATCCGAACATTATTACAAAGCTTGTTCCGCAGCACTATCTTCTAGAGGCAGCTCAAGCTGAAGGCTTTGCTAACGAAGACGCCGATACTGGTGATCCACTAATACAAGCACAGGGAGCTCCCGGCGGCGCTAAGCTACCCTCATCTCAGATTATTGCAACGCTTCTCTTTATGTACGCTAAGTTTTTTGACGAGCTCAAGATCTATATTGATCATATGTCAAAACTGAACAGTGTTGGATACGACAGTGAAGACACAATTGCCGACACATTTCTTATTGATCGAGCAAAACAACTAGGGTTTGACCTGCCATCTCAATTTACGGCTGCAAACTTTGCCCAATTTCTCCTAGCTAAGAATATTGATGTCACATCAAAAATTTCTTCGACAAATCTCGTCGATGCTCAGAATAAACTTTGGCGCCGGTTTTTGGTTTCGCTTCCTGAAATCATACGATCTAAGGGAACTAGATCTGCTGTTCGAGGAATCTTCAATACTCTAGGAATTGAAGAAGGAAAGATTTTTAAAACGATTGAGTTTGGCGGAAGAAACGTAGACAAAATTGAAACAGCCAGAATCGAGAAAACAATCGATCTAAAGTTTGTTGACTTTAGCGGTTCTTTTGCAGGAACAACGGCTGTTGACGGATCAGGGTTTGCAACCGATAAGCCATTATTAAAGTCATCGTTCCTTTCATCTTCCCGAACTGAACCTGGTGCTCCACTACCAGGCGGAACGCTAACGAGTGCCGGTACAAACTATTCTCCAGATGGGCTGTTTACTTCGTCTTCGTTTTCAGTCGAAGGAATCTACAAGTTTGATACGCCGCTTACAGGAACACACTTTCTTTCTCAGTCACTTTTTAGAATTGCAACAACGGGATCTTTTGTAGGGGTCACGGTTCCAGTAATTGCAAATGTGGTCGCTATACGCCCAGATGTAAAACTAGGCGTAACAGGAACGATCATGGCCTTTACTGCTGATAGTGTAATATCGGATTCTGCTGCAACCCTAATTCTTACCGGCGTCAATATTTTTGACGGCATGCCGCACCATGTCTCATTTGGCCGCAAAAAACTCCCAGGTACAATTTCGCCGGAAAAAGTTGAGTACTTTGTTTCTGTAAGAGACACTGGAATGTATTCGGAACCGGTGACTGCTAGGTCTCTTGCAAAGGATATTATCGTTGGGAATGTTACTGGATATTCATTTACAGGCAGTTTAAACAAGTCAGGGTCTTATCTGATTGTTGGTAGCCAAAGCTTAGACAGTACCAGTGTCACACAAACACTGGTCTCAACGGACTACGACGGAACTGCTGCCAAAGCAACGGAATTTTCTGGAAAATTAGCAGAACTTAGGTTTTGGTCAAAAGCACTTTCAGAAGAAGAATTAGCAGCTCATGCGCTTAACCCGGGCTCTCTTGGCGTTATAAATCCACATATTAATTTTGATTTTGGAAAAACAGTTTCAGGGTCTTTCGAGAAACTTCGTTTAGCAGCCACGATGCAGCAGCCAGTAACGACCTCAGATGCTTCTGGAAATATTTCGTTTTTTGATTATGCACAAGGAGTAGTGACGGCTGATGGAACAGGCTTTGAGGCTTCTAAAAGGGTTATAGAAAAATCTAGACAAAGAACTGTGAGATTTAGTTCTAATTTTGATGTTAACTCAACTGATGAAAAGATTGAAGTACAATCTTTAAACAATGCCGCCATTGCTGATCTTATCGGTGCGACTAGCATAAACGATATCGACTACTTAAGGCCAACTGAAATTGAAATTGATAACAGAATGTTAGTTGAAGTTTCAGTAGCTCAGGCTTTGGATGAAGACATTATGAATATTTTTGCTTCTTTCGAAGAACTTGAGAAAGCACTCGGCGCCGGAGAAAAACTTTTTGCCGATGACTACTCCGACCTTAGACATCTCCGCGAAATTTATTTTAACAGACTAAATGACAAAATTAACCTAGGAACGTTTTTTGACTTCTTTAGATTCTTTGACAAAACCATAGAAACGTTACTTCGAATTGTACTCCCGCAAAACTCAAATTTCCTAGGTGTCCACTTTGTTGTAGAGCCTCACGTTCTTGAGCGTGGTAAAATCAAATATTATGGTGAAGACATCTATCTTTCTCCGAAAGATAAAATATTTTCCGATGTTCAGAACTTAGAAAATGTTGAAGGAGGTATTGAATAATGGCAAAAATTTCCAAAAGCATTATCGGTGATTCGTTAGGCATTCAAGGCGGGTCTGTACTTGATTTCAAGTTTTATGGATCTAGGTCAGGACTTTTTCCGACAATTTCTTCAACGGCAGAACCAAAACTGATTGTCGGCGAATCAAAAGATTTTTCTGATTCACAAACATTCGACGATACCGTTGGTACAACAAACATTTCTGGGTCGTCGTTTATCGGAGTAGAAAAGCGACAACTAGCACCTAATCACAAAATAGTCCCCGAGTCACCAGGGTCACCGATCAATTACGACGGATCAGTAGCTTTCAAGGACCGAGACGACTCTAGTGTTTCTGTATCATCACCAAATCTTACGGTAGATCTAAAATCCCAGTATCATGCCGGTCTTCTTGCAAGGCAATTTAGAAACAGCGGTAATGCCGTTGTTTTGACATCACTACCGCAACAAGATATTGTTTACTCGGGGTCCAAGGGATCCTCAACTTCAATGCTTGGAACTTTTTTTGGTGCAGCTGAAAGTCATTTTACCGGCGAGACACTTATAACCGATATCTTTGACACGAATGCTGCAGCATGCAGAGGTTTTATTGACGGCACAACGTCAAACCTAGGAATGACGAACTTAACAACAGGATCTTTCTTCACAGAAGATATTAGCAATACACCATTTACTGACCAGACTGACAAAGAAGTTCTTTTTAAAAAGTTTACCGATACGGAAATTAAGAATACGCTTCCATCATCTGTCAGTGGTTCAGTTTTTTCTAATGAACTTCTCCCTGGTGAAAGATTTGCAACTGGCGGATTTACATATGAACCGACATCTTTTGGACCAGATACGCATGGAACCGACTCAGTCGCATACGGGGGCTTGTTAAAGTAATGGCTGTTATAAGCGGATCAGTAACGAAGTCCGGGATTGTTTCACTTCCTGGCAAGGTATTAAGAGCAAGGTTTGATCAAAATGTTCAAGCAACTCCGGCAATAACTAGAACAGGCGATCAAGACTATTCAACTGAGTTCGTTACCCCTTTTGATGATACCGATTCTCTTGTGTTTACATCACAGGCCGTTGTAGCAGGTACCGGCTTACCAGTGGGTAATTCTTTGATCGAAAGGCTTGTCGCCACACCAAACACCGCCCCAACACTTCAGGTAGCGCAGCCGGTTGAGGTCAGTGTTCTCGACAACCAATCAATGTACCTTAATCCTGACATTCAGGCTTTTAAAGGATTCAATGATTCAAGGGTTTACGTTGAGGCTGGGGTCAGTGGGTCATCTTTCTATGCAACAGGAACAAATACCGGAATTCTTCCCGGTTTTGAATCACCGCTTTCTTCAAAGGTACAGATTGTAATTGACTTGCCAAACTCCGAAGATAGGGTTCTAGGCAGAAATACTGCTACAACATCAGATGCCGCTGATTCTGGTGGCTTTTTTGCAGGCCAAAATCTTACAGGCTTTGTATACTACAACTTTTCCCTAAATAGATGGGAACAAATAGGCTTAACAGATCCAGCAACAGGAAATGCAATTCACTACGATTACGCTGTTGCACTAAAAGACTACGGGTCATCAGCTGCAACCAGCGTTTATTTAATCGATAGTGGGACAAACAATTTTCCTATGCAATTTAAGCCTCCGCTAGCTCGTTCTACCGGTCCATCGATTACAAATTCAGCAACTAACAGTAATCAAAAAACTGGTTGTCCGACAATTTCTTCTATGGCACCTTTCAAGACAACGTATCACGCAACGTCTAGTCAGGCAATAAGCTTAAAAAATACGATTAGTCATCCCTTTCTTTTGGAAAAGGCAGTTCTTGAGTTTCCTTTTACGGCAAGAAAAAAATACGACGATGCAGACACTAGGGCATGGGTTCAAGACAATTATACATTTTTTATGTATCGACAGGTAGCAGCTAGGGATTCAAACCGATCAATCAATACTGCCGAAATTGTTTCAGGTTCTACAAGATTCATTGTATGTAGTGCATCACTCTGTATATTCAACTCATCTGGTGAAAATGCTGATGGAACATTCACAGGATTTTCCCCTACACATACACCGGCTCAAACCTTTGACTTAGGGATTGATGCAACCTCTACTTTAAACACGCTGGTAGAAGTTACAGGAACAATGAGGCTACAAATTGTTCCGGCAATTACACCAGCTCAGGATTTAGGGTTTTCATCTTTTCCATGCGCCGGCGAAATACACGGTCTTCAGCAAGCTGTTGTAAACCATACATGGCCTGGTGGCTCAACTTCCTCGCCATTTTTTGAGCTAGCATCTGGATACACGGGTAAGAACGGTGTTTCTGCCAGTTATGCAATTACAGCATCTGCAGGACATACATTCAACCCTAGGACTTTCGAACAATTTCCAGAAAGCAGAAATTTATCAACATTTTTTGGTAATTTGCCAATACAAACTTTTGATCCACGGCCTGTAAATACGCTTGGCGGTGTTAACTCAGCTTTTGAGGCAGGATCAGATGCACTATCGCAGACTGTTGCCGGCTCAAACTCGGTCACCAGCCCTTATCTGCTACTTCCAGATGATGAGTTGGTTTTTGGCTTTGACGCAGGGATAGGTCAGCCTTTAAGACAGGCTGCTGATGTTCCTCAAATACTGACATCATCTTTTGCAACTTTGAAAGCTGGGTCTGGAAAATTAACACTTTTTGGAAGTCTTCTTCAAGACAGTAAAGAATATTTTCCAACCACAAACCAACCACTTACGACTGTGGAAATACAGGAAACGCTACACTACGATAACCCTGTTTTAGATCAGTTCGACGTAAGTCGGTTTGAAATGTTTTCGGGATCGAACCAAGAAGAAACTATTGGCGGAGGCTACGGCATTGCCGCATGGGATAATCAGTTCTCGGCCGGCGTCTCCGGAGATCGTAGGGTCATCGGAACAAGAAGCAGAGGAACTTTAGGAACGACCGGTTCACTTCAGCGATTCGATCGCATACCTTCTGAAAACGAAACATTCGTTGATGATAGCAAAAAGAACTCTGCGGTATTTAGATACAACCACTTCGGCCACGTCCGCGATATGATCGAGCCGGCTTTAGATGGCGCTTTCCAAGGTGACACTAAACAAAAGAACGCAGGCTTGGTTTCCCCGCCGATCTTTGTAAAGTTCATGAGAGACGGTACGCAAACGGATCCCACGGACACCTTTTCTCAAAACCTTAGTACGTTTGCAACTAGTTCTTTAGTATATGTTGATAACCCGGCTTCGACTCTAGAAAATCCGCTACCCGGCCAGGATCGTCCAGATAACCCGGACAAAACAATCAACGAAGAGTTGGAGATTGACTGATGGCTTTAAAGCTTAAAAGGGAAGTCGTAGTTAGATCAAAGTTTCTAACAAGAAAAAATTCGCTGACTAACGAAATTATCTCCGTGATTGCGCCGAACGGATTGCAGGTGGGCCTCTCAGGGTCCAACAGCGTCTCTGCAGAATTTAACTCTTATGGTACGTCAAAGTTTTATGAAGGGCTCTCAGGGAGTCTAACACAGCTTACTGACGGCACGTCCTACCTTGTTGCAGGCTCGAACATAACAGTTGCTTCGGCTTCAAATGGTTCTGTTACTATTTCTTCAACTGGGGGAGGAAGTGGTTCGCCGGGGGGAAGTGACACACATGTTCAATTTAACGACGGCGGTTCTTTCGGCGGTGATGCAGGTTTTACTTACAACAAAACGACAGACACGGTTTCCGTAGCTGGTGCGGTGACTGCTAGTTTAGGCTTGTCTGGTTCCTTAACACGGCTAGTCGACGGCACGTCTTACCTTGTCGCCGGCTCAAACATGACAGTCACGTCAGCGTCGAACGGTCAGGTTACATTGGCTGCAGCATCCGGCGGTAGCACGTCACCAGGCGGTTTAGATACGCAGATTCAGTACAACGATGGTGGCTCATTCGGTGGCGTAGCTTCAATGACCTTTGACGATTCATCTGGTCACCTTACAATTATCGACGATAAGAAACTACAGTTCGGAACAGGCAACGACGCATCGATTGAATATGACGAGGACGGCAACGACGTATTGCTAATCAATGGAGCGGCAACCAAGTTTACTGTTGCAGGAGTTGAGATTGAAAATGCATCAGGCTCGGGTGCATCAGCTCTGACCATTGATAATGACGATACAGACCGGTTTGCTCTTGATATCGACGCAGCAAACATTAACCAAGACGTAATTAATGTTGCAGCCGACGCTCTAACCACAGCCTTTGTTATGGACGTTACGGCAGATGCTCTCACAACAGGGGGCATCCTAAACCTTGTTTCTGACTCATCGGACACATCAGCCAGAAACCTTGTCACCGTTCACAACGACAACACTAATTCGGTTCTGACCAACCTAGCTCTTTTTAAGAATGATTCTGCTGGCACGGTTAACTCTACTGCACTGGTTACCATTGAATCAACTGTTGGTGAACGAAACCCTTATTTACTGCTAAAGCAAAGCAGTGCTGATACAAATCGACCACCTACCCTTCAGTTTAAGAGGGCTGACACCACGGCAGAGGCTGATGACATGTCAATAGGCGAAATGTCTTGGCATGCTGCGGACGATGGCAATAATGACACCCGATATATAGCAATACAGGGAAAAGCGTCTGACGTCACGGGTGGCTCTGAAAGCGGTAAATTAGAATTTGATTTAATGAATGGGGGCTCTGGTAACGTAGAGTTTCTTTCCCTTGGTGGAGCAGACGCTAATGCCGGAGATAACGCGGCAGTGGTTATTAATGACTCCGGTGCAAACATTGACTTCCGTGTTGAATCAGACAATCATGACCATTTCCTAGCCATTGACGCTTCAGCAAATAAGATGATTATTGGCTATTCTGGCGCTATGCCCGCCACTACTTCATTGCTTGAAATACATAATGACGATGCAGACGAAACCCTAACAATAACCCACTCTGTGCAGGCTGGTCAGGCTCTTGATATTGTTGATAGTTCTGAACAAGGTGAATCAATTAAAGTAACAGCTAACAGCCTTACAACCGGCGGTATGCTAAACCTCACGTCAAATGCTAGTAGCACTAGTAATAGAACCCTTGTTACAGTCAAAAATGACAACACAGCCGCAACCGGCGTCCAAATGGTTCACTTCCTCAACGATGCAATTGGTGGCGCAGGTGATCCTATCTTATTGGTTGAGTCTACAGCAGCCGAAACCGAGGCACTTGTAGAATTAAGAAATTCTAACGCTGCAACAGATAAGCCCCCAATTCTTAAGTTCAACCGCTCAGATACCTCAGCCGAAGCCAGTGGTATGGATCTTGGTAGCATTGTTTTTCAAGGTGCAGACGACGCCAACAATGAAACAGTATATGCAACAATATTAGTAGAAGCAAAAGACGTTAACAATGGAAATGAATCCGGCGAGGTATTTTTTAAAGCATTGTCGGACGGTACGGAATTAACTTTTCTTAGCTACCATGGCACTGGAGGCGCAGATGGCGAAGTCGTTATTAATGAAAATAGCTCCGCTAATGTAAACTTCCGTGTTGAATCAGACGGCGAAGACAATGCTATCTTTTTGGATTCAAGCACAAATAAGCTTTCTATCAACAAAGGTGAAACAGCTTTTACAACCGAAATTCACAGCACTAACGATGTTGCAATATCGGTTGATGCTACAGGCGTTGTTTTAAACGAAGATGGACATGCCACAAATGATTTCAGGGTCGAATCTGACAACAACACTCATATGCTTCATGTTGATGCTGGTGATGATACAGCCTCCGCAGGAGGAATCGACGCCACAAATCACAAAGACGGGTTTGCTGTCTTTAATGATTTTCAAGGAACAGCTTTTGAAAGCAAGCTAGCTGATGGTCAATTCGGAAGTGGCGAAGTATTAAGAATATCAACAGGCACTTCCACGCTTACTTCAGGTCAAATCTATTATTTACGCACTGCTGGAAACTGGGTCGCAGCAGATGCAGACGGAACATCTGAAGCTCAATCAAACCTATTGGGCGTCGGGTTGGGCGGAAGCGAACAAACAGTAGGCGTTCTTCTAAAAGGGTTTATCAGAATACCTTCGACTGAAATTCTTAATACTCCGACAAATTGTCCCGGTTTACCGATTTATTTATCTACAACTGCTGGACATTTTGATTTTACAGCACCCTCTTCAAGTGGGGATGTTGTACGAATTGTCGGTTACGCTATTGATCAAGACAGTTCAGATGTCCTTGTATACTTTAGCCCAGATTCGACCTTCGTGGAGATTGCATAATGGGATACAAAGAAGCAACACTAACTTTTCATGAAGACAAAATTACATATGTCGGACTTCCAATGGAAGGTATGGATCCAGAATTAGAAGAGACGCTTCCCGAACAAGAGCTAGAAGTCATGATGAGTTGGGAGACACCCATCATGCAAAAAGCGGCTGCTTTTGTGTGTGAAAATGGCGGTGACATTCTGGAAATCGGGTTTGGCATGGGCATTGCTTCTAATGCGATTCAGTCTCATGACCTCGCATCTCATACGATCATAGAGATGCACCCTCAGATAGCTCAAAAAGCAAGAGAGTGGGCTGCGGGAAAATCCAATATCACGGTTATCGAAGGAGATTGGGTTAATGAAGTGCCCCTTTTAGGTAAATATGCCGGCATATTCTATGACACATACGGCTTTTTTGGACATTGGGGCAAGCTTGCAGAGCTTATTGTGCCGCATGCAAATACGGGGTGTCACATAACATTTTGGAATGCTGCTAAAAGTGAGACAAACGGTTGCGGATTTGATAATTCATACAATATTGTTTACGAGCAAATGCATGTCTCGCCACCTCAAAACACGTATTTCAATGATCATGTATATTATTTTCCTAAAGTTGTTATCTAATGCCTACGATTTATGGTGCAACAACAGATGGTAATGTAGGCAAGGGCGCAACTGGAGGACCAAGTTGGTCTGATGTTCGGGATGCTGGTACAGGAAGTATTATTCGTGCAACTTCCACTCGCAGGTCTACGGCTGTGTTGGTTGCTGCCTCAACCTCACGAGGCGGTAACTACACCGTATATCGTTCGTACTATGCATTTGATACAAGCAGTATCACCGCAAACGTTGCATCAGCTACAATAAACATTTTTGGCTATTTTCTATTTACACTAGCGGACGGTCTAATAGCTGTCAAGGCAACAAAACCTGACTTATCAACAAATCTTGCTGCAGCAGACTATGATGCAATTGATGGATTTGTCGCAGGTGCCTCAATGTCTGGAAATGCCACAGACTACACAGCGAAAGTTACTTCGTGGAACACTAGCGCCTATAATAGTATAACCTTAACTTCGGACGCCCTTGCAGACTTAAAAAACCAAAGTGTTTTTTCTGTTGCTTTTGTCGACCACGCTTATGACTACCTAAACGTAGATCCGGGGACGTCTTTAGGAACAAAACGTGCCGGTATGTATTATGCCGAATATACAGGTACATCTAGAGATCCTTTTATCGATTATACTTTGGCAGCAGGCGGCTACGGAAACAATGTTAATGGAGTTGCTTCGGCAAACATCGGTAGTGTCATAGGCGTGGCAACAGCTAACATTGACAAAATCAATGGTGTCTGACGTTTACTGAGCACTAAACATGCGAGATACTTAATACTATGGCTGGAATATTAAATCAAAACTCGAGAATCCTAGATTTCATTCTCACGACTGCAGGCCGCCGCCGGCTAGCAGAAGACGGAAACTTAGATATTTCTTTTGCATCGTTTTCTGACAAGGGAGCGTATTACACAAAGTTGTCTAAGACCGGTTCGGTTGCAGATGATGGTTCTCGAAGGTTATACGTCGAAGCAAATTCTCCAACATCAGACAACTTATACTTTGTCAGCGGATCCGAATCTGCAGCCGCAAGGGTTGAAATATCAGCGGACCAAATGTCCAGTCACTTCTTTACAAACTTTACAAACCTAAGTGTTCTTACCACGAAGCCAGTTGATGCAATTCAGGATTTTAAGTTTGATAGCACAGGGTTTAATATTGAGTTTGTTCCGGAACAACTTGACGTAGAATCAGGCGTCACTTTAGATGTTTCAAACATGAGTGCCGTGTTTCAGGACAAGAGATTTCAGCATTTCGACAACTACAAGTTCCTTCCTCCTATCAATGGTGATGACGGAAGCCCGCTGGCAGATTATCAAAAACTAAACTCTGAAGAAATTGTAACGCCACAAGCTCTTGAAGATGAGCTAGCCGGGAAAAAAAAGTTTGTAATAAATTTTGAAGGTGACGCAACCCCGAGAAATATCAGATTTAGAATTTTAGAAAATCAAGTATCCGCAACTGGCAATGCTTGTGAACCTTTACAGATTATTGACTACGGTTCCTACACGCTTCGTGATGGACTTAAGAAAAAAGTTTTCTTTGTTGGAAGGGTGTACGAAACAACTGAAGCGATTCCCGTGTTTGCAAACATGTTTACGTTGGTGTTCAATGATTAGAGTCAAAAGAAAATCGTCAAAAATTCTAAAATTCAGCTCAAGACAGCCGGTCGTTGTTGCCCCTAGTGACACTGGCCTTACCGGTATTACTGTAAATTTTGTTATTGATCCTATTGCTGCCTTAAAGTCAGGGGCAGAAAACGTAAGCCTTTCGATTGTACGAAAGAAATTCCTAAGACCTACCGTTATTGATGATTATCAAAAAAATGGTGACATTGCTAGCAAAATTCGTAACTTTTCACAAACAAATGAAAAGGCAAACCAAGAATATAACCAATCAACAGTATTGCAGTCTTCGTTCTCAGTTCAAGAAATAATTCAAAACAACGCACCTCAGCTGCTAGATGTTGACTTAGATGACACGAGAGCACTTAATCGCTCTTTCTCAAAAACAGAAATTTTAGTCACAGAAAAAACACTTGCTGCTCGTGATAAAAAATCCGCCATTACTATCCCGGCTTCTGCAGACTTTGTGTTCTCTGGTCAAGAACAGTTGTTTAACCCAAATAATTCTAAGTCATCATTACGTCCGTCCTCCTCTAAGCTTTCTTCAATCTCACAGAATATCGATTCTTTAGCAGCAGGGGTGTTTATAGCAAACTGCGCTAGATTCCCATTCCCGCTTCAACAAACCCAGAGAATACACCGTGATCTAAAGGTTTCCCAATACGGAGAACTGATTATAGAGCAGGATTTGGCTTTTCTCGATTCATTAAACGAACAAGTAGTCAATGAAACCGTTGTACTGAATGCAGATCAAGCAAAAACGCGCGCGCCAGTTCAGACAATTAACGTTAATAGCTACCCGCCAAATTCAAACACCGAAGTTTATAATGAATTTTCTGGAATTACTTCTAGTTCAGAAAAGCTGTTTCTCATTGCTAAGCGACTAAGAAAATTTGAGTTTGGTGTAACCGCAGGTTACGTTGACCCTGCAGGTATAAATAATTTTATAGTCATAGCAACGGTACGCAATTCAAACGGTGTTGCACTTCAGAAAATTGAAAAAGAGATTGATGCAACGAAGGTGATCAACTCAGTTTCTAATCCGCTTTCTAAGCCAGGTCTTTTGGCTACTAGCGGAAACACCGATTCGGATGGAAACTTTAGCATAAGCTGTATCGTAAGTAGGCGTGATTTTTTTAACAGCGGCATTATTATTCTTGCAAAAGAGCCTGGTGGCAGATTTGAAAAAATCTCTAGCCTAAATCTAAACTTAGACGAACCTTTAGAATTTAGCATAATACCTGAGGCTGAAAAAGGCTTCCTTAGAATTAGAGCAATTACGGTTTCCGGAAATGAAAGCACATCACAACAGTTTTCTGAAATTGCTGTAAACATTGGCGAAGCATTTGAAATCTTTGAACAGCCAGTTGGTTCTCAACAAGCTTCAGGGAAGTCTGGATCAATCGATGTCAGAAGCTTGGTTCGGAGTTTAGAAGACGGGTTGTATGAAGTTACGTTAAGTACACTACTACGCACCGCCATCGGCGGTAGAACTTTACCACCTCTGTTTGATCAATTAACAATGAGAAGAGTGAATTTAGCTAATGGTGAACGTCCTGAAGATCCGACTTCGGGCATTACGGTATTTGAAACCGGTACAACATTTACCGGTCAATTTGGTGGATCTGTTCGTAATAATGATTTTATAGATCGGGTTGAGGCTGGATCTTATGTCTATGTTTTTGATGGAACAAACTCAGAGAGCGGCTTTGAAGAACATGCCGTAACATCAATTCCTGTCACTATCCCTGAGGGATTTGTTAGTGAACCTCGCGGAAAAAAGACTGGATCCGATGGAACGTTGATCCGCTCAGCAGCTTCTGCATCACTAAATTCAGAAAGGTTAGTCGGCAATATTACAATAAACACTGAAACTGAAGACATAGTGGTTTTGCAAAGCGGAATAGGTCTTGTGTTAGAAGGGTCGAACGATTTTTCAAAGCAAGCTGAAATAAAAATTGAACCCTATATAACTGGGATTGAAGAAAAAGAAGACGGAACATTGGAGATTGCTTTTAGCATTCCTGAGGATGATATTCCCGAGGATGTAAAGGATGAAGGCGGTCGGCTAGTTTCATCTACTTCTTCGGCATCTTTTCAATACGAAAATCGATCACGCGCCCGTCGCCGCCGGCGGCTCATCGAAAGGCAGCGCCGTAGAAGAGCTAGGGCAGACGGATCTAAGGAAAACATTTCGGAAACAACCGAAGGTATTTCGACGGCAAAAATTGTTAGTAGCTTTGAGGAAGAAAAATGAGCGAGTTTGAAAGTGATAGGTCAACTGTAACCGAAACACTCGGAGATGGACGAGAAGTACCCGTTGTTGCTTCGTCAATAAATCCCCTAGGGTCATCATCAAATATTTCAATTCGCAATGCCAGAACATCAATAAACCCTCTTGGTGAAATTGTTTTGCGCTGGTCCGTATCTAGTTCTGATTTAGCTCCTGAAACTTTTATTATTTGCTGCAGCTTCGGAAGCTATTTTGCACCAGTAGGGGCAGTTCCAGCAGTTTTAGGGGTTAGAAAATATCGTTTTGTAGATCATGTTTTAAATGCTTACGTAGGCAAAAAAACTTATTCTATCGTTGTTGTTTTTGCTAATGGAGCTGTGAAAACATTTGAGTCTGTTGCGTCGGCAATAAAGAATTCAAGCGTTCCAAGAGAGTTGTATCAATGAGCATTAACTCAAAATCTTTTAGTTTGGCTCGAACTCAGCAGCCAAGATCAAGAATTAGAAAAAACATTCCGATTGAATCAAAGAGCAGTTCGAGAAGCCCTACTAGTACTAATGGTAGAACAGTTGCTCGTAGAAACCCACAAGCAAAAACCTTACCAGAACAACCTGCCCAAAGAAGCTCGGTCTCTCAGGGTAATTCTAGGTCCGATGACAATCAATCTACGCAAAGAAAATCAGCAAAAAAACAGCGCCCAAAAGACTTACGGCGCGTAAGAGCATTTCAGGCCGGTGCTTCAAGGCCTAAATTTCAAAAGTCAAGAATTAATGTTGCAAATCCTAGCCAGCAAATTACGAAAAAAAGAAGAAAAGCAAAAACTTCTGTAATCAAACCAGGGTTCAAGAAGGTTAAAATATGAGCGAAAAATTCTTTATCCAAGATCGAGCACAACTGTTGGCAGTTTGCGACTTTAAGCCGTTCGGAAATAAGATTGATGATACGCCTTCTGATTCTGAAACTATCTTAAAGCTTCGTGCAACGCTTCGGCAGCTTTCGGAAATTTCTGTTTCTGAAAACTTGGAATCATACAGAAGTCAGGGGTCTGCTCTTTCAGCAGATTTTAATGGAGTTCAGCCATACGTTGTTATAAAAGAAGCTGCTGAGTCAGTGTTCGGACCTTCTTTAGACGGTAACAGTGGAAAAATTAGACAAGATATTGACGACCTTAACGAGTTAAATCAGACTATTGAAAAAGCAATTCTTTCAATGGATTTTAACAAGTCGTCTGGTTTTAACGGTGATCTTAAAAACAACGTCTTGGTGCGTGTCGATGATCTCGTTCAAGAAAACCCGCAGCCATATTTTAATGATATCAAGTTCAGTGTCTCCGACTACCTGACAAATCTTCGCAACCAAGTTCTAGAAGATGCAGGGTTTACCGATGGGGAAAAATCGCAATTTTCATCAACGAAAGTTTTTCACCATTTAATAGATTTAGCAGCTCAGTTAATGAATTCACCTAGGCCCAAAGTACTCGAAGGCTCGGTTCCCGGAGTAGGGGTCAGAAGAGCAGATTCAGATGCATTCACTTTCAGGCCGACAATTGATTACGATTTAATAAATCCATTGTTGGCAGAAAAACCTCCATTTGCTGTAAGAAATGTAGCAACAAGTCTTTGGAATGATATTAAATCTAGCGAGTCCGGAAAATTAGGCAGTGGCTCTAGTGCACTTACGGGCGAGCAAGCTTTTGATGACGAGTATACTATGTCTCAGCACTTTGTTGCCATGGCAAGAGAGTTATCAACTTCGGTCGTCGCCGGAAAGTATGAAACTGAACTAAATGATCAAAGCTCTGCTTCATCTGTTGCTTTAAGGGCTCGGTTTTCTAATCTTTTAGATCCAGCAGGGGCAACACTAAGTTTAAATCGCCAAGTCACAAATCCAAAAACGCTAAATGCAGATGCAACATTCCCAGTTTTGCCGATGATTGTCGTAGGATCTTCTGGTCCAATCAAATCTGATCCGGGGCCAAGAGTGGTTTCTCCAGTTCCAGGTTCCGATCTTTTCTTTCCAGACAGATTTCTTTCCGTTAGAATCATAGATGGTGAATTTCCAGAGCACGAGACTCGCCCCGAATCAGTTGTTGCAGATCAAGCTCAAGCCAGTATTTTTGAGCAACTTGATGTCAATGGTCCAGCACCAATCGGCAACGTTGAAGGAACAAGGAATTACTTGATCCAAGCGCTTGTTCAATCTGAAGCTCCATCTATTAGATCGGAATCATCTGGCAACTTGTCAAACAGGGCAAACAGGCTTACTTCGGTTGAAGATGCATTCCAATCTGCGGTAGAAGACTACATTACATATATTTCTCAGTGCGCCAGTATAGCCGGCCTAGGTTCAGAAAACAACTTGGACCCGGTTAGAGTTTCAAAAATGCTTTTCTGTCAACCTAAGTTAAGGGAACTGTTGCTCACAATGGGGGGTCTTGCTATTACTACTGGCTTTGATACTGGCAATACCGATGACGACAATACCGGTGGCGGTGCGAATGATGAAACTCCGTCTCTCGAAATACCAAGTGGAGACCCCTTTAATCCAGACGGAGACTCCGAGATCGCTACCACTACTACCGGTAATGCTAGTACATTACTTTCAAGCAATACGACACTTCTTACCAGTTTTATCCCAGAGCTTTAAGGAATTAAATCATGGCAGCAGTAACCCCAAGTTCAACCACTCCGCCACCCACTACCACAACGACGCAAGATACAAACACTGCCGAAGCTTTCTTCGCGGATGATCAAATATTTTTTGCTGAAGAGTTTGACAACGCGTCGAGTGATTTAACGAAAATTGTTCACGCTTGCCTTTTTTCTGTTGACAATCCCAGGTTTTTGATAGCGCTAGAAAGATATTCGTGGATGTATTTTTTAGCGTCTAGACTCTCTTCCGAAGGAACACGCATTGGTGCTCCTTGGTCAGATTTTGTTCTTTCGGCAGGAACAGGAATAACAACAAACTTAGACACAGACGAAGTAAAAAATTCGCTGATTACGGACGCTGTCACTGGCGACGGGTGGACTGGAGCGGACAACGGGAAAATACCTGCTGTTATTGCTTCAACCTTGGCTACGTACGCCGAACTTGGCGGCACAACGTCGGATGTCGGTTACGTAAAGGTTGCATTTACCGCTGCACAGCTATGCGATAGTCTTTCGTATGAAGGGTCTCATGCCGAAAACTTTGTTCATTCGGAAAGTCCGTTTGAAATGCTAGCTCAGTTTTTTGAGGATGTACTAGATGCAACACATGATAAGAGCGTTGCGCTCGACGCAGTTGGCCGATGGAATAAAAGAGGCAATGTAAGTCCCTCCGATCCTCAGAATATTCAAAGAAGACGTACTTCGTCAAGGGGCTTGTCAGCAGCTAGTTTGTTTGTGGTTTGTTTTAACACGTTTAGAAAATTGTTTTCTGCCGCGCAAGGTTACGCCGACGCTCCTGTACTTTCAAGAATTCCCACAAAACAGAGGTCAGATTTTGGCCTTAATAATGTTGGGGATTTGACTAAATTCTTGATACCAGTGAGTGAAACACATACAGGGGGACTCGCCTCCGCTGAAGATCCCGACACCGTCGGTTTGAAACGCGGAACAACATTTCAATTTTCAATCTCTAATGATTTTAGAAACCGAGGCACAAATGCTGGCAATGCTTGCGGCGCAAATGAGCCTACCGTAAGTTTCACATTGTTCACTGACATAACAAAATCACTCGAACAAGAAAACAAGTCCGTAGTTAGAACACTTGCGCATATCGGTGCAATAGCCGACACTATACAGGAAAAACGGATTGCAATTGGCAAGAAGACCGTCGGTCTTCAGGCGCCTGAAATAATTCAGGAACTCTTTCCACGCGGAAGTACGCCGCCTAAGATTGCTGAAGAAATATTTTCAAGAACTGGATCACCACATGTCGCTGGTGTTTTTAAGACGCTAGAAAGAAGGCTTCCATTTCCAGAAGTGTCTTCTGGAATTCCAAATTCAACTGCATTCTTGCCGTTATCTAAAACTACATCCGGATCTCCAGCTGGAGCCACAAAGGGAAGGCTGGCTGCTCTAAAATTGCTGCTAAATTCAGAATACCTTAGCGTGTCTGAGGACAATAAATTTGACCCCACTAACGCCCGTGTATTCTGCGTTGGAATTCCACTTTCAGCTTATTTATCTCTTGCAAATCAGAGGTCTGCAGACTTAGCAACTTCATCGGAGACAGGAGGTTCTGACGGTACAGCTACCTCCGAAAATGAGTTAGTTCAAGACCAAACACTAGTCAAAATTATCTTTTCAAAAAAAGATAACATGCTTCCAACGGTAACATTTTCAGATATATCATATTACTACGACCCCAATCTTTTTGTTGCAGCAAACGGATTCTTTAATATTGATGAAGGCTCAGAAAGCATTGAAGATGTTTTAGGCCTTGTGGAATTTAAAAGAGCGGTCGTAGCTGAAGATGCTACAGTTTCTATAGAAAACGTTAGATTAGGTGACGATGGAAAGTTTGAGGGTGGTGGATACCTTCCATCGTTAAGTCCAGCGGTGTCCAGGCAGCTCGCATATATTACTGTGGTGTCAGATCTTTTGTCTTATTACAATTCGATTGTAGCGGGTTTAGATGTTAATGAAGATGCATTTTCTACCGATCCACTATTACTAAACCAACTTGTAGATTCGTCCATTGGCCTAACGGCTCCTATCCCTATCGAACAATTGCTAGGCAGTATTGCTGCTTCGACCAATGTTCCCGTTGCACAAAGTGTTGCGGAATCAATGGCATCTGAAGAAGAAATTTTAGAATCTTCTAAAAAGATAAAGTCCTTGCAGGAAGCGTTCGATGAAGGTTTGCTAGAAGATTCTGATCAGCCTGGAAATTACGTTCAGGCTCAAAAAACAATTTCATCGCTTCTATTTAAACCTGCTTCCGAAAGATTATTTTCCCTTGTTCCAAAAAGACTTGCAGGAGTTGCCTTCTTACCAGTCGACCCAGATGCATTTAAGGTGGAAGATCCAGGAAACGATGGGTTTGGAAATGCTTCTGTAGTAGGTGAAGATCCTAGCGTTATTCGTGGTCAAATACAGCAAGCTGGTTTAGAAGTAGAAATTGGCGACAACGTTTTCATAGTTAAGTCTGGAAACTCAGAGGACTCTACATCTTTAAGCGAAATACTAGTAACAGCAGAATTTGTTTCTTTAGATCTGGGAGGGGTAGAGACAGCAATTGCAATTGAAAATGGACTTCCAGATAATCCATTCGATGCTCTCGGCGAGGTTGACCAATAATGCCAAAAGAACTTAAGACATCAAAATCATACATGGCCCCAGACGTTCCGGAAGTTTCCGGGTTCGTAGCATCATTTGAATACTTCGGCTATGAAATTAATGAATCGGTTTCTCCAACAAGTGCCGGTACTCGAGTTGTTAGAGTTGGTTTTAACACGGTTGAAGACACTTCTGATTTTTCAGAAACCCTTGCATCCGGAGCTCAAAACCTTGCAGCTAACATTGACATATCAGAAGTTTTTGATGCGCTGAGTTCTGAGGGGGATTTTCTTGATGAATCTTCTGGCGGTTCGGCCGGAGTTGGGGATTCACATAATTTTTCTTCCCTACTAATTCAAGATGTTTACTCACCTGAAAAATCAATTCAAGAATTAGATGCGGCACTCGCAGGGTTTAATACAGAAATTGATATATTGTCCCCTTCCGAAGGTTCTTCAGCAATAGCTTCGGAGGTTGCCGGTTCGTATCCGGATGCTGGATCTTCGGTGTTTGAGGAAATTGTTTCTGCAATTATCGGCCAACGCGTAATTGAAGAGTCTGAACCAGAAGGTGCAGCAACACCTGGGTCTTCTGTGCTGTCAATTGCATCCGGCGTCCAGTATCTTCATAGTATTGATGCAAGAGTTGCAGCGGACGTTGTGAGGTTTTCTTCTTCTGATCCCATGAATTCATTTTCATCAAATTTATCTTATGCCGCCGGCCAGTACGACGCATCTCAATCAGACTCTAGGACGCTGTTTGATCCAACCTCCTTGTCAGAAGAGGACTATTCGTTTAGCGCTGCGCCGATTGCAGAGTTTAACTACATTACTTCGACTCCGACAAAGATAGGAGATGCACAAGTTTTCGGTTATTTACTTGAAAAATCAGTAATTGGTAATAACGGAGCTTTGACCAATCTGCCAAGCGTGCTGTTAACTCAACCCCCCGGTGCTTCTGGTGAGCAGTTTATTTATGATGATTCTGACATCACTCTAGGGGAATCTTATGTCTATGGAATTAGTACAATTGCCCTTGCTAACGTTCCTGATATTCAACTAGAGGACGGAACGGGATCAGCACTGTTTGTAGTTAAGTCCAGAGTTCAGACTACGACCATTACAGCAGGAACACCCTTCCCAAGTCCACCAGTAGACATAGAATTCTTTTACGACGTAGATTCTGGAAATCTTGCTATATCGTGGAACGATAGTCCCGAAACTAAGAACACAACAAAATTTCAAATCCTTCGACGAGACAACATACAGTCGCCGTTTTCTCTACTAAGGCAATACGATTTTGATAATTCGATTGTCAACTTTGAGTCAATAGAGGAAGTAAACTATGGACTTAATGTAAAAATGGAAAGTCCACTAACGTTCTATATTGATGAAAAATTTGATTCACTTAAACAGTACATATATGCGCTAAGCTCTGTTGATAGTATGGGAACTATTTCACCCTACAGTGCTCAGTTTCTTATTAGCATAGATTCTTCGATCGGTGATGTTCGTGTCATTCAGGTTTCACCTAGCGGTGCACCAAGACCTTACCCTAATTTCTTCATTGACAATCAGTTAACTTCTGAGTCAGCATCTTTGACCGGTGCTTCTAATGTCGAGATTTACTTTACGCCAGAAGTTTACAATGTAACGAAAAATGAGTTCAATGTATCAACTGGGGTAGTTGAATCAGAAGAGTCATTTAACGTATTCAGAATAGATGGATCGCCTGCTAACTCTGGTGACTATTTATTTGAGATGGTTGAGTTATCAACAATCGAAAAGCAAACACGGACGATCAAGATTACGAACTCTGAAAGCAGTTCAACCTTATTTGTTGAGACTTGATCTAGCGAAATACTTATGTCTTGAGGAAAAGTAATGGGATTTCTTGACGGTAGTACAAATAATATTATAATCGACGCAGTCTTAACAGACTTAGGGCGAGCAACACTTTCTAGAAACGATGGAACGTTTTCGATTGCTAGATACTCTTTCGGTGACGATGAGGTCGATTACGGCATCATCAAGAAGTTCGGAAGAACGGTCGGAAAGGAGAAGATTATCAAGAACACTCCAGTCCTTGATGCTAATACAAACTCTGCAGTTGCACTAAACAACAAGTTAATCACTCAGGGAGACCAGGGACTTTCAAGGCTTCCGATTATTGAGTTGACAGCTGCGCAAGGTGTTCTTAACACATCCGGAAATATTCCTGTCCTATCCGTTTCTAAGAACAAGAATGCACGTTTTACATTGCAGCAATCAATCATTAACGAAGACAGAATTCCAACTGGCTTGGTTGACACTGCTTTCGTAGTACAGGCAGACAATCGTTTCATTGCAGTTAACAATCGATCACCAAACTTTGTCAACGCAAATAACACGGCAGTGTACCGAATTGTTAGAGGCAATACCGGTGTTTCTGCTCAGGGCGGCGCACTTGTCACCTTCGATGTAAGAGCAAAGGCAATTACAGATTCACAATTTACGACTTTCGGAAACGTGTCTGATAAAACTGTCATTACGACATTTTTAAAGATTCAAGGCATTCAGTCTGGGGCCACGCAGACCGTCGAAGTTCAGATTTCAAAGACTTGAGGAATTCATAAATGGCAACTACAAAAGAGCTAGCACCTTCTGACGTTACAACCAGAAGGTCAAACCTTCGCCAGCTTGTTGACGTAATTCAAGAAGATGTTTCAGGGTCCTCGACTAGAAAAACTTATCAACAGTTTATTACCGGCGGTTTAGGCCCTGGTGTAACATCTTCATTGTTTCAGACCGTTTTTGATCAAGACTTCTCTCTTCAGACAGCAAATGCAATCTTTGACATGACGATCGGGCTTCGTTCTGGATCAACATTGATTGCGAATGCTTCTACTGGAGAGGATTCCGCCGGCAAAATTCTGTTTCCTTCAAACTCGGTAATGATGAGAGAGAAGATTGACAACTACTCTCAGTTTGCCCAGCTTCTTCTCGGCGATGCAACTAGCCAGTTCTTTGCACCGTTTGCTAGTACGACTGCTGCAGACGGAATTGACGAAGCTCTTTTCATCAATTTCAGAAGACTGTTTGCAAGAGACAAAATCGCTCGTGAAACTTTTGCAATGCGTTTCTTCATGACTGGTGTCCTAGATGGATCTGCAAACGACGCCGCTGTTAACAAAGCTATAGTCCAGGGTCTAACTTCATCAAACCTAAATCGAACCACGACATCTGGGTCTGCAATCTTTACAGATGTAGGGTCTGCTGCAAACCAAATTCAGTCGTACGCCGGCGAAGTTGGAAACATTGTTGATAGCGCAGATACAACAAGAAAAGTTGGTCTAATGTTCTACGATCTTGGTATCGGCGTGTTTAACCTAGATCGAATCGTGATGAGCGATCAACACATGTCTGGTGTAATTGATTCGGTAACGGCTGCTAATGACGCTAGTGAAGGCGTTGGCAAAATGGTTCTCGGAAGCGCAACAGGTAATCCAGCTGCAAAATTTAGTCCAGATTTCCTTGTTTCCGGATCGATCGACAGTATTGTAAACCACATCGCGTCAACAAGGTTCTCTAGTAGCACAACCACAGCTATGACATTCCAGAACAACACGGAAATTAACTCAACACTAATTACATGTCGAGCTGGAGTCAACGACTTTAACTACTCTTCAAATTCAACGTTTACGGATGCGAACGGCCAGATTGTTGTTCTAACTCCGAACACTGAGGAGAAGTCATTCTCTTTCATTACGACTGTCGGACTTTACGATGCAAACAACCGACTGCTTGCTGTTGCAAAGTTAAGTCGACCGGTCGAAAAGAACGACACGAGGGAGCTAGCATTCAGGGTTCGCCTCGACTTCTAGGGGTGACTTTTGGCAATCATAAAATTCGATCGCCAGTTTGATTTTTCAAACCGGTTTGTCCTTCACCCGAGCCGATCTTTTTCGACCGGGGCAGGAGGATCGACGGGCTCTGTTCGCCTCACGCAATTCAAACAAGGTATCCGAAAAGACATTGAATTGCGTAACACTGAGGTTGGCGGTACTTCCGCAGTCGTTGAAGACGATCCTGTGCACTTCTATAACGAAGCAATTAACGGTGGTAACTCGAGCGACATAACGTTACAGTTTCTCAGCAAAATATCTGATATTCCTACGTATCCAACTGACCTAAAGTCTTTTGAAGTTGAAAGATTTACTCCGCATCTAGCAACAGTAACTCTTGATGATTCATCTGGCGCGCCGATCCAATTATCAATAGCCTCGACTGGATCATATAGGAAAAACATTGTTAGAAAGTCAATGTACGAGCGAAACGCCGGAACATTTCGAAAGTGCGACTGGGCATACTCTAATGCACACAGCGTCAACTTTTTCACAGATCCAGATACATCTGTTTCAACAAATCCTCAGCAGCACGCCGTAATATATCCAGACCCGACAGGTTCAGACGGCTCTGCTTTTTATAGACCGGACGCTGGATTTACTTTCGAGTTCTACATAAACCCTAGATATACGACAAAAAATAGCAGCACAGCTTTTGATGCCGGAACAATTCTTCACTATTCCAGTGCTTATGCACTTAGTCTTGTTTCGGGGTCAAGTACCGATACACAGGGTCGACCAGATGGTTTTAGGCTTCTTCTGCAACTGAGCTCGAGTGCCGAGTTACCTCCTAACGAAGTTCCTTTAGCCGCTCCTCCTGCCGGTAGTCCGATGATCTATTCCAGTAGTGATAATTCGCTGACTAAAGGCAAGTGGCATCACGTTGCTGTAAGGTGGGGTGGATTAGACGTTCTGGGTTCAACCGGAAGTTTTGTTATCGATGGCTTAGTTGATTCAACGTTTGTCATTCCAAGTGCATCAATTACCGCCCCTCCAGGCCAAACTAGCTACGCGGGCTTTAACGCAGGAACCGACGATGCAAATGCACTCTTCATCGGAAATTTTGTTCGAGATGCCAACTCTTCGGCTTCTGGTATCAAGAATTTCTTTAACAGCAACGCAGCTTCTGACGAGGGCCTCATAACTTGGCCAAATGCGGGAATCGGAACAACAGATCCCGCGAATACATTGAAAAACAAGTTAAATGCTGAAATTCATGAAGTGAGAATTTTTAAGGAACACAGGGATATTGAGCAAATCAAGAAACATATGAACGCTGGATTTGGGCAGGCTCAGCTTGAAACAGAAAAGTCGGGATCTCTTGCCTTCTACCTTCCTCCTATGTTTGTAGTAGAAAGCCGTAGTAAGAAATCTTTCGTAAGGCCTTTCAATCTTCAGACTAGTGCAAGGCCTTTATTTACCCCGTTTAACGTTACCGCATCATTTTCTAGTGAAATGTTCTCACTTAATGCTCCAAACTTTTTTAGAGATTTTTCAAACAATCGATATCCAAGATTCTTTAATCTTACCGGCTCTACTTCTTTTACCGCCACCGACAGTCAGCCATCAAATCAACAAATTCTTCAAGATCCTCAAATAACGGCAAGAAACTTTCTAATCATGCCAAATGATAATGGATCCTTCAGTCCGGACTATACGCTTCTTCTAACCGGAACGTTTAGCCAACTTCCTACGACCTCGAGTCTACTAAGAAGGTTTGTCAATGATCGAGAGGTTACAGATCTTTCAATTATATCTTTAAACAGAATGCTTGGAGGCAAAGCGCCAGTAAAATCTGGCAGACTGCCAAATGACAATCTTCGTGAGCCCGAATATGTTGAGGAGCACCAGTCTTTTTACAATGATCAAAAATTTGATTCAAGCTCCGAAACGGCTGCATCTAGAATAGAGACTGAGCGAATTGTTGCGCCACCATTTAATTTAAATGTCAGACTTAGGCCAAATGCATCGAGGAGAAACTCCCCGAGTTCACCTTCAGCTGGCGGGTTTGATCAGAAAACATTCTATGTTTTTGAAACAACGGGAGATGAATCTTCGAACCAAGCGGTCTTCTTCAATATTCCAAACATTTTCTATGGCAAGAGGATAAAGCCGGGAACGCTGACGCTTAAAGACTCCGGTATGACAGGGAGTTACGGCAAGGTTTCGATGACACTTAAGGACGACGGTTTTGGAAGTCTCTATCGATCAGATTCTCAAAATCCAAACAAACTGCATTCTGTTGGTAATGTTTTCTATGAAGACGGCATTGTTGCCGTTAAGTCTCCTCACCTGTTTTCTTTCGGGTCAGGGAGCTTTGAGATTGGATTTGAAGGAACTCAAGAAATATTCAATCGCGAAATGTATATTGAAGCTCCTGAAGGTCTGGTTAATTCATCATCAAATGCAACGTTTGAAAAGCTTGCGCCAACAGATGATGCAAATGAAACCGCTAATGAGTTTGTATACATCACACAAGTTTTACTACACGACAAAGATTTGAATGTGGTTGGAAGAGCAACTGTTTCTCAGCCGATTAAAAAGAGGCCAACCGATTCTATCACATTTAAACTGAAGAAGGACTATTGATTTTAGCGTTAGATATTTCAACCTCCATTACAGGTTATTCAGTTGTAAGCAAAGACGGGAAAATCCAAGCATCTGGTTATGTGGATCTTAGAAAAAAGAAAAGCTTTGTTGAAAAAGTTTCGCACGCAAAGAATGAGATCATCATGAACTGCGTTGGGTATGATATCGAGGTCGTTGCCGTTGAAAAAAACCTGCAAGCTTTTAGAAGAGGGTTTTCATCTGCTGCAACAATTGATGCGCTGGCAAGAATGAACGGAGCTCTTTCATATGCTTGTGCCTCGTTTTATGACACCCCTCTCAAAAACATTGATGTCAATGAAGCCAGAAAAAAAATGAGCATCAAGATCTATAAAGAAAAGCTGTGCGGAATAAACAAGAAGGAGCAAGTTAAGAGAGCTCTTGACAGCATCCTGGAAGCTTCCGGACAAAAGATTGTGTGGTCCAAGAAGGTTTTAAAGGGCGGCCCCAGAAAAGGTCAAGAGGTTCTAGCGGACGGAGTATATGATGAGGTTGACGCAATTGTTATTGGGCTAGCATATCTGAAAATTGCCGACTAACTGCGTTATATTCGTACATGGCAAGCTTAAGTGAAAGACTACAGCTGTTGCAGAGAGCGTTTGGCAGATGCGTCTTGGGAAAAGACGGCGTCAATGCTGCGCTTCGATGCGTAAATCCTGAATGCAGCTCTAGGCTTAGTGCATCAAAGCTTAAGCTTATTATAAGGCTTGATACGGAGCAATATCACTGTTGGGTTTGCGGAATGAAGGGAGGAAAAGTTTATCCCCTTTTTGCAAAGTACGCACCTTCCTACGCCCAAGACGCAAAAGGGCTTTTTAGAGGACCTTCATCTACTGTTGAAGAAAAGAAAAAAGATATAGTCAAGCTGCCAAAAGGATTTCAGCTTCTAGCTATGTCAAAGGCAGATCGAGACCCGGATATTCGAGCGGTATTCAAGTATCTTCACAGCAGAGGGATTGACGATTGTGATCTGTGGAGAATGAGGCTTGGGGCAGTAAAAACAGGAAAACTTCGGCGTCGCGTCATCTTTCCATCGCTAAATTCAGAAGGCGAATTAAATTATTGGGTTTCACGGGCTGTTGACAAGGAAGTAAAGTTTAAGTACTTTAATTCAAAAGCTCAGAAAAAAGACATTGTCTTTAACGAGTGCGATATAAATTTTAGCGAACAGGTTACAATTGTTGAGGGCCCGTTTGATCTTATCAGGTGTGATCGTAACGCAACATGTTTGCTAGGCTCGAGTCTATCAAAAGGTCATGAGTTATTTAAACGACTAATGCTTCACAGGACGTCTGTCTTACTTGCTCTTGACTCTGACATGGTTGACAAAACTCACAAGATAGCATCTTTGTTATATTCGGCCGGCTGCGACGTGTCTATCATGCCACTGGGTAGGTTTGGGGATGTCGGAGAAATGTCAAAGCAAGAATTTATGCAACAAAAAACAAAGGCTTCCCTGTGGAATCCTATGAGCTCTCTGAGCAACAAAATTTCATCTATTAAGAGTGGGTCTATTTTATGAGTTTTCGCTGTGCACACATTGCAGATATTCACTTTAGAGGCCTTTCAAGGCACGATCAATATCGTGCGGTCTTTCAAAAGTTTTTTGATCAAATGCAACAAGAAAAGCCTGATGTAATTTTTGTCGGTGGAGACATTGTTCATAGTAAGACGCAAGGCATTTCACCAGAACTTATCGATGTTTTGAACTGGTGGTTTCGAGGTCTTTCAGAAAGTGCAAAAGAAGTTCATGTTATTTTAGGAAACCATGACGGGCTTATTCTAAACAATGAACGACAAGACGCAATTTCTCCAATTGTGTCAGCTCTAGAGCTTGACAACGTTTATCTGCACAAAAAGTCTGGAACCTATAAGACTTGCGTTCCAGGTTACAACTTCTGCGTTTTTTCCTGTTTCGATGAAGATGGTTGGAAAAATGTGAAGCCGATTCCCGGCGAGGTTAATATTGCTTGCTACCATGGCTGTGTCGTAGGATCATTAACCGACATCGACTGGGAACTTGATGGTGAAGTTGAGGCTAGCTTTTTTGATGCTTTTGATTTTGCGTTTCTTGGCGACATTCACAGATGGCAATTCCTGGGTAACGACGATCGCATTGCCTACTGCGGCTCTACAATTCAGCAAAACTTTGGTGAGAGTATTGAGAAAGGGTATCTGTTTTGGCACATCGTCGACCGAAATCGGTTTGACGTCAATTTCAGGGCTTTAGAAAACCCAACGCCTTTTGTCACAATCGACTGGGCAGGAACTGCTCAAGAAACCTTGGATAACATCGACATTCCATACGGATCTAGAATCAGAGTGCAAAGCAAGCGACCGATCGAACAAACTAGCTGGTCACACTTAAAAAGTTATCTCAAAGAAAGTTACGGCGCAAAGGAATTAGTGTATGATCTCCGCCGCGAGGAAAGAAAAAAGATAAAAGAAGTAACCGTAAAATCGGGAAGTGAAGACTATAGAGACTTTTCTGTTCTTAACAAGTATTACCATAAGTGGTTCAAGTCTTTAGAGCTTACCGATGAAGAGATCGAATCTGCCACCCAGTATCTTAAGAAGGTATTCGATGCTTTGCCTCCACCTGATGGGCTTAGGAATGTTAGGTGGACAGTTGATTCACTAGAGTTTGACAACGCGTATGCTTACGGAAAAGGAAACAGGATTGACTTTGAATCCCTGAGAGGTCTTGTTGGGATTTTTGGAAAGAATAGGGCAGGAAAGTCTTCGATCCCCGGAACCCTTATGTACACTTTATTTAACGGATCCGATCGCGGCTCTTTAAAGAATATTCACATTGTCAATGTTCGAAAAAGCTATTGTAAGGCATCTGCAGATATTTCAGTAAACGGGTATCGGTATCGCATTGAAAGACAAACCACTAAGCGTGCAAACAGGAAGGGCGTTGTCAGTGCTGCAACACACCTAAACATGTTTGAAATCGATGCTGCTGGAAATATCATTAAGGACATGACGGATGAACAAAGAAGGGAAACCGAGAAGCATGTTCGTAAGCTAATTGGAACAGGCGAAAATTTCCTGATGACTACATTTGCATCTCAGGGCGCAATGAACAACTTTATCAAGGAGAGAGCGACAAACCGAAAGTCGGTTCTAACATCCTTCCTTGACTTTGGAGTTTTTGAAGAAATAAGCAAGTCCGCAAGATCCGATATGGGTTCCCTAAAAGCAAGACTTTCAGACGTTCAGAGGAGAGATTTTGTATCGATTGAACAAGAAAAATCGCTAGATCTAACGAGAGCTCAGAAAAACTTAGATCTTTTGACAGAGGGCCTTGAAAAAAACAACGAAAAGCTTGACGAAATCCAAGACAAACTTGCACAGCTGCCGTCCGATTCAGTTGTTCAGTCTGACATCGATGCTCAGCAGAATAAAATCACGGCCGCTCAGAAAGAGATAGCTAGACTCGAATCTGAAAAGGAAGATTTTCTTCAACAATGGAGAGATAAGAAAGAAAAGATCGACTACTTGAAAGAAGTGGTTAGTGGCACCGCCGTTGATCAACTGAGTCAAGACGTTGAAAAGGCAAAAAAGATTACTTCAGAGCTTGAAAAACTGCGAAGAAATATGTCTCTGATCGAAAAAAAGGTCAAGTCATTAAGCGACCCAGAGTTCTTAAAAGGCTGCAAGTGTCTACGGGAAGCCGAAGGTGCACTTGAGAAAAAGCCTGGTGTTGAAAGCAGAATTGAGGTTCTACAGACAACCTACGGCATGTTGGACATTGATTCAGTTAACGAAAGGCTCGGTAAAATCAAGAAGATAAACCAGACTATCGATACCATCGAAAGAGAGTTGAAGTCGAGTGTTTCTATGTCTTCAATCTACGATGAGAAGATCACCGTTGCAACAGAAAGATTTCAGATAAACGAAACCAAGCTTTCAAAAATGCAAATGCATTTAACCGATGCCCCTGTTGACGAGATGCTTTCTAATTTAAAGAAGCAGAAAAGAGAATTAGAGAAGTTGATTAGAGGCGACGACGGTAAAAGAATTTCTGCCGCAAAGACTATTGGGATGATTCAGACACAGATTAAGAAACTCCAAGAAGAAAGAAAAAAGTTTCAAGAACTAAATGGAGAATGGAAGATTGCAGAAGTTGTTGCAGAAGCTTCTTCCAAGAAGGGTATTCCTCTACAGATCCTTAACGGAAAGCTTCCACAGGTAAATGAGGAAATTGCTCAAATCCTACAAGGGACTACTGGATTTACAGTTGAGCTGGAAGCTGATTCTGAGTCAAATGCAATGGACATCTATATCAACTACGGAGATAGTAGGAGAATCATCGAATGTGCTTCTGGAATGGAAAAAATGATGGCTTCACTTGCAATCAGAGTTGCATTAATGAACTTGACTGCACTTCCTCGCTGTGATCTCCTAATCATCGACGAGGGGTTTGGGGCTTTGGATGAAACAAACGTTGAAGCTTGTTCTGCTTTACTTCACGGTTTAACAAAGTACTTTAAAACGATTTTGATTATCTCACATGTCGACGCAGTCAAGGATTCTGTTGACAATGTGCTATCAATTTCTAAGAAAGGACAAGACTCATATGTCAACACAGACCGATAGGGCAACTGTTCCTGATGCATGTCCATTATGCGATACTTTACTAAGAACATCTGAAGTTGATACTTATACTGAGTTTGGGGTATGCACTAACTGTGATATGTCTTTTCGACAACCTAGAATGAAAGATTGGAATTGTGGCTGGAGACCTTCACAGGAGCAAGTTGACAACATGCTAAAGTCTCTTAGAAAACAACCGTTTTTCTATAATCGCAACATTATTTAGATTGAGAGGTAAAAAAATGCTTTGTGTTAAAGGACTGCGAGCGCTTTCGCAAGAACTTGATTACACTTTTGGCGGTTCAAATGGCGACTACAAAGTTTCTTATGACATTACTGAAGGAAGCTTCAAATTAAGATATAAGTCAATCTTTCAGTTTGCCGATAATCAAACGCTCAGACTACAAACTGATCGCTTAAACCAAACATCAGAAGACATGCTTAAAGAAGCTATGCGTCGAGGAAAGAGCGCTTACAATGATGCTTCTGAAGAAAGTTTGTCTACCAAGCTTGTTGGAGACAATGACGACGTTCAGTTGGTTGGAACAACCATTTACTCTCCTCGTAGGACCGCTTACTACACAAGGGTCATGACGTATAAGCTTGATTGATGGCGCCGCGATCTAAACAGCGACAAATCAAGGAAATCGTAAAGTGCGGAAAGGAGCCTGTTTATTTCTTCAATCGTTATGTGAAGATTCAGCATCCTAACCGCGGCCTTATTGATTTTAAGACCTACGATTTTCAGGATGATTGTACGAAGGAATTTAACGACCATCGCTTTAATATCGTCTTGAAGTCTAGGCAACTTGGTTTATCAACCCTTGTTGCAGCTTATGCTGCATGGCTAGCGGTGTTCTACAAAGACAAGAATATCCTAGTCATTGCAACAAAGTTGGCTGTTGCTCAGAACTTTATCAGGAAAGTCAAGACTGTTATTCGTAACATGCCACCTTGGCTTTTAATTCCTGCAATAGTTGAGAACAACAAACAAAGTATCTTGTTCTCGAATGGAAGTCAAATTAAAGCAGTCCCTACGTCGGAAGATGCCGGTCGTTCCGAGGCCCTGTCTCTCTTGATTGTAGATGAGGCTGCTTTTGTTAGAAACTTTGACGAAGTTTGGAGAGGCCTGTATTCAACGCTTTCTACCGGTGGACGTGCAATTATCTTAAGCACACCAAATGGCGTTGGTAACATGTATCATAAATTGTACATCGACGCCGAAGCAGGGGTCAATCAGTTTAACGCCATTAAGCTTCTTTGGGACGTTCATCCGGACAGAGGCGATAGTTGGTTTGAAGAAGAATGCAGGAACATGACCAAAATGCAAATTGCACAAGAATTAATGTGTGACTTTGCAGCTAGTGGAAATACGTTCCTAGAAAATTCAGACATTGAGTATTTGAGATCCTCGGTTCGACAACCAATAGAGAAATGGGGTCCGCAAGCTGGGGTTTGGTTGTGGAAATATCCAAAGCCTGGAACCAAATATGTTATTTCTGCAGATGTTGCAAGAGGAGACGGCGCAGACTTTAGTGCGTTTACAGTAATCGATACTAGCGAAAGTGAAATTGTCTGCGAGTTTAAAGGCAAAAGTCCTCCCGACGAGTTTGCTTTGGTTCTTGCAGAAGCAGGAAGAAAATACAACGATGCATTACTCTGTCCAGAAAACAATTCTTATGGTTATGCGTTAATCATGAAGCTCGTAGAGCTAGGTTACGAAAACATGTACTATGTCAACCCTAAACATAAGTTCGCTGCATCATATGGCTCGACAGACATATCAAAAATAGGCTTTGCAACAAACTCTAAAACAAGGAATCAAATTCTCACAAAACTTGAAGAAGTTCTTAGAAGGCACGAAATAAAGTCATATTCATCTCGACTTTACGAAGAACTAAAAACATTTATTTGGAAGAATGGAAAGCTTCAAGCGCAGAAAGGGAAAAACGATGATTTAGTTATGTCGTTAGCAATAGGCGTGTGGCTTTACGATACCTCGCCGGCTCTGACACAGCAAGGCCAAAAAATGGCCGATGCAATGCTTGCAGCATTTGCGGTAAACTCAGCACCACAAGAAAAGGATACGAGCCCTTTCTTTAACGATCGTGTGAAATCTAGGTATTATGACATATCAAGACCTATACTTACTAGTCAGGACCTTGCTCCTAAAAGCGAATCAACGATTCCTGATTACTGGTGGTTATTTAAATAAGAGGGTAAAGAATGGCTGACGAAGAAAGCCTTTTCAGTAGGCTGACAAAGTTGTTCAGAAGCGGTCCAACCGTTCGAAGAAAAGTTAAGAACTACAAAGTACCACTGGCGAGTGAAGAGTTAGACGTTTTTGGCTATGGCTCAAACAACGTTTATAATGCCGCCTTAAGTGCATACGGCGCGTTTGATAGAATGAGCCGATACAGCGATTTCTCTGAAATGGAAGCAACACCAGAAATCGCTTCAGCTCTTGACATTTACTCGGAAGAAACCGTTTCTGTAGATGACAAAGGCAGGTCACTGCACATTTATAGTGATAACAGAAAGATCAAAGAGCTTTTAGATAACCTGTTCTACGATATTTTAAATGTTGAATTTAACCTATCAATGTGGGTCAGAAATCTTTGTAAGTACGGAGACTTTTTCTTATTCATCGATGTGAATCCGGAATTTGGAGTTATGAACGCTTATCCGATTCCAATTGCTGAAATCGAAAGAGAAGAAGGCTTTGATCCTTCAGATCCAGCTGCGGTTAGGTTTAGATGGATATCGAGAGGAAACCAAGTCCTTGAAAATTGGCAAATTATCCATTTCAGACTTCTCGGTAATGATGCGTTTCTACCTTACGGATCCAGTGTTTTAGAAAGCGCAAGAAGAATCTGGCGACAACTAATCCTTATTGAAGACGCAATGCTTGTGTATCGAGTTATTCGTGCACCTGAACGCAGAGTATTCTATATCGATGTTGGAAACATTTCTCCTGAAGATATTCCAACGTTCATGAAACAGGCACAGGATAGTCTTAAGAGAAACAAGGTCGTTGACAAAAACACCGGCCGCGTCGATCTTAGATATAACCCACTATCTGTCGACGAAGATTACTTCCTTCCAGTTCGAGGAACTGAATCTGGAACAAGGATTGATACTCTAGCCGGTGGCCAAAACACTGCTGCTATCGAAGATGTCGAGTACATTCAGAAGAAACTGTTTGCAGCTCTAAAGATTCCTCGTGCTTACCTAGGTTATGACGAAGATATTGGTTCAAAGGCAACTTTAGCACAGGAAGATATTAGATTCTCCCGAGCCATTCAGAGAATTCAGAAGACAGTTCTTTCCGAACTAAACAAGCTTGCAATCATTCACCTATACGCTCATGGCTTTTCGAACGAAGATCTTCTTGATTTTGAACTTAAGCTTTCGAATCCTTCATCGATTGCTCAACAGCAGAAGCTTGAACTGATTAGAACTAAGTTTGAGATTGCTGCAGCAGCCCCTGAAGGAATCGCTGATCGAGAGTGGGTTCGTAGAAACGTTATGGGTTTCAACACTTCTGAAATCGAGGCAATCGAAAAAGGAAGAGAAGAAGACAAAAAGAGAGACGTTGAACTAGAGGCCGTTATCGCAGAGCCTGAACCTGGCGCTGCTCCGTCTGAAGCACCTCCGGGAGACGAAGGCGGCGGAAAAGATGACGCAGAAGATCTGTTCGCTAGCGACAATCGGGACGGTAAACTCCTAACCTCTCAGCGGCCTGAAAGCGATGAAGATGACGAACTGGCGCTTTCAATTGATGACATTGATGCACCAATCAAAGCCCAACAGAAAATTAAGAATGCTTTTGGTGAGCCGCTAAAAATTAAGAGAAGATCTAAGACATCTGCTAGTACGGCTGAAATGCCAAACATGTCAAAGATGGTTGCTGTTGGAAAGAAAGCCAGGACCCAAGACACAATGTCCCGCCCGTTTGATCGTGATTCCTTGAAAGGATTTTCAAAGATTAAGCTCGGCGAAGGCGACGATCCGTTTGCTGATCTTGTCGACAGACATACGAAGCAACATGCAACTATGACAAAAGAGTTGAGATCAACGCTAACTTCGATGAATACGAATCTAAATATTGATGTAAGTTCTTTGCTAAAAGAATCGGGGAACAATGATGAGTAAGCACAACAAGAAAAGAAATGTTGGAATCGTGTACCAGCAAGTACTAAGAAGGGCTGCCGAAGCTGCTATTGATGGCGATAAGCCGCATGTAAACGAATGCGTAGAACTTCTAGGCCGCCATTTTAGACCAGGTACTGAACTGTACAAAGAGCATAAACTATTCAGCTCTATTCTGGAAACCGGTGGAGTTGATGAAAAAACTTCTGAGAAAGTTTTGTCTATCGTAAAGGAAGTTTCAAGATCTATTGACCAAAATGTAATTGAAAAACAGAAAGGTACATTTATCAACGAAGCAAATCGTGTTTTTGGGAAAGGTCAACTCTTTAATACACGCGTAAGCAACTACCGAGGACTTGCGACCGTTCAGTTGCTTCTTAACGAATGGAGAAACCCAGGTACTCTAACACCGACTCAGACAGCGGAGTACGAAAGACGCCTTCAGGCATACATGATAACCGAAAAACAAGTCCCAACGCTTCAAAAAGAATCTAAGGTTGATGATTTAACCGTCGCAATGTTTAGAAAGAGATTTGATGATTCCTATGGATCAAAGCTCAGCAACCTTCAGAAAAACTTTGTAGCTGCCGTTGCTTTTAACAAACATGATGTAGTTGAGCAAATGATTTCAGAAGCAAAGGATAAGGCTATCGAGCTTCTAGATCGTAGACACTTAGGAGAAACTAACAAGCTTCTCTCGGAAAGATATGAAATTGTAAGAAAAAACATCATAGCATTTAATGGAAGCAGCGAAAGTACGGCATCTATGGCCATGACGCTGTTCAACCTAATCAAAGAGTTGGAGAGTGGCGATGTCTGATATTAGACTGATTACATCATGGCAGCCTTTTGAGTATGACTCAAAGATGGTAGCAGAGTCTCGTTTAGAAAATGCCGGAAAAATTATGATGAAAGGTATTTTGCAAAAAGCAAATACACTAAATCAAAACGGCAGAATTTACCCTCTCCCTATTCTTGAAAGAGAAGTGAGAAACTATCAGAAGTTTATTGAGGAAAAACGAGCGCTCGGCGAGTGTGACCATCCAGAAAGTTCTGTGGTAGAACTAAAAAATGCTTCCCACATAATCAGGGAAGCTTACATGGAAGGAGATGTTTGTTGGGGAACTGTTGAACTCTTAGATACACCATCTGGCAAAATATTACAAAGCCTTGTTGAGTCCGGGGTCACCCTTGGAATATCTTCCCGTGGAGTTGGTTCAACTAGAAGGGAAGGCGACTATCAGGTCGTTCAAGATGACTTTCAGCTAATTTGCTGGGATTTTGTTTCAGAGCCTTCAACCCCCGGAGCATTTATGATGAGAGAAGGTGTTGAAGTAAGAAGATCCGAACTAAACAAGCTGTTTACGAAGTCTGATAGGCTCTTTAGAATATACAACGAAATTACTGAATGGAAGTGAGGAAAATAATATGGCAAAGATTTCTAAGACAGCGCTAAAAGGACTAATCAAGGAATGCCTTGTGGAAATCCTGCAAGAAGGATTGGCTACACAATTAATGGCTTCAGGTCCAACGCCAAGAAAGAAAAGCCGCCGCAAGCTATCTTCGATTAATTCTGCATCCCCAGGCATGAACGAGCGTTCTGATCCTAGAAATCGCAGAAACTTCAATCCAACACTCGATACCCCGGTTGCCAGTCTATCTGAAAGAATTTCTCCAACCATCGCGCGCGTATCTAGTGACCCTTCAATTCAGGCATTACTTGAAGATACAGCCGCAACAACGTTAAAAAATCAACACAGCGCAGAAAATCAGAGAGGGCCTCAAGCTCAAACCGATGTTCCTCTAGAATCCCTGGGTGTCAATGTTCGCAACTGGGCAGCCATGGCTTTTTCTGAAGAGAAGAACGATTCGTCTAAACTGGGATAACGGCATACTTATCACATGTGGAGGTTGACGCATGAAAAAAATGTCGGTCACAAGACTTCGTAAATTTATTTTAGAAGAAGCTGCAAAAGTAAACGAGACACTCGAACAAGGTAAAGCAGATGTTGAATCTGTTAATGCGGATGAAACAGACGCAGAAGATCTTGCTAATACTTTAGAGAAAGATTTAGATCACATGAAAGCTTTAAAGATTCACGAAACAAGAATCCGAAGAAAGCTTGAAAAGATCTCAGAGGCAAAGAAAACTGTCCGCTCTAGAATTATGAAGAGGCTAAAGTAAATGCCAAGCGTGAAGCAGACAACAGTTGACCCAGCTGCATCAACAAGAGGCATGGGATCTAGCGATACCGAAGCTTTGACTGAGGCATTTCCTGCTTCACCAATTCATGCTGGTGATATTACTAGAAATTCTCTAGAGGTCCAATATAACGACCTTGCACTCCAGGGTGTTGTAAGAAACGGTCTTGGAATTTCGTCATACGATCGAGATTTTACAGGGGCAGACTCCGGAGTTGCGTTTCCAGACGGCGATGTTGCAACTGGTGCCGCAGGACTACCGGCGTCTCAATACGTTCCAAACCCAGCTTCACCTGGACCTGGAAGTCAAAACCCAACGGATTTACCAGCGCCACCTGCTGGATTTGGCGAAACACCGAATGGGGATACATACGGTTCAGGCACCGGCGCACTTACAAGGCCAGCTGATACTTCAAAAACCATTGCTCGCCACACACTTGGTTCTTATGGGTTAGGAACTTCAGAACCAACAAAGTAGGCGCTAAATGCCTAAAATAAAAAAGTACGGCCTTAACCGAGAAAACCACTCGCGCTTTCCGCAGATGGATACGCGAAACGATCTTGGTTATGGCCGTACTAAGTTAAAATTTAGTAAACCTAGACCTTCGGCGAGTTCCTACCCCTATAGCATGAACGATGAACAAGAGAAAGAATCTGAAAATTTGCAAGATGTAGAGGTCGAGGACGTCCCTAGAAAAGCGATGACAAAAGTTCGTCGACACGTAAGGGTTAACGATTTTGGTGCTGCAGCAGGAACAGACCCTTTTTATTATGCTGGTGCAGCAACTAAAATTAGCGAACAGCAATCTGCAAATAGCAAAGGTGGAATTGGCGTAACTCTTCCAGCCGGCATAGGATCTTCGACCTCTGGGTTTAGGTCAATTACTAGACCTACTGGAACTAAGAGAGGGTTTTCCTCTGCACCGTATACGATCGATAATTCTGAAACCAAAAATCGACTCGTAGATTTTGTTGATGACGACGATAAAAGTCTAAGATTATTTGTCAGAACAATCTTGGCAAAAGAAAAAGAGCGAAACTCAAAACAGAATAATCGGTTTCAAAAGAATACTTACTAAAGTCCAAGAGGATTTGAATGAAAAATTCAATGTACGAACAAGCAATTCTGGATGCTCAAAACCTTCGAAAGATGGCTGAAGAGTCCGCAAAAAACAAGCTCATCGAAGCTGTAATGCCACAGCTTCGAGAAATTATTGAGAACGATGTAATTTCTCCAGTAGTGAGCGAATCTATGGAGATCGAAGAAGATCACTGTATGAACGATGCGGAAGAGAAGGAAAATGACGATCTTCTCCTTGATGAAAACGAGGATGATGAAGACGACATGAATGAAGCCGACATGATGGCGCTGGCGGCATTGGTTGAGGCAACGTCTCACCAAAAAAAGGGTAACCTTAACGAAAGACTTTCAATTGTTAGGAAAAAGCTGGCAAGAATGCTGGTGATTTCTGAATCAATAGATCCTAAGCAACTTCAGGCAGACCATGCGTTTGTTTTTATGAAGAAGCTGAATGCTCTCATTAAAGAAACTATGCAAATCAAAAATGAGGCAATACTTATAAAAGAATCCGGAGACCACCGGTTCTACAATAAATCTGATAAAACTCTACAGGAGATAAAAGAAATGGCACGTCGTATGAACAGGGGAGTCTTTGCTAGGCTCTTTGAAGCAGATAAGCTTAATGAGCTTGATGCTACCCTCGTGCTCGAGCCTTCCGAGGACGAAGCTGATGAGGTCGAGGAGCTACTAGGCGACCTGGACATCGATGTTGAGCTCGGTGGTGCAGACGAGGATGAGGATGAGGATGATGCAGGCGACATGGACGCTGACGAGGAAGAGGACGATGAAGAAATCGAACTTGACCTTGGCGAAGCTGACATGGACGAAATGGATCATGGCAAAAAGGAAGGGTACCACGAGATGGACGAGATGGACGAGATGGATGAGGACATGGACGAGGTCTATGAAATCGACGAGTCTACTCTTCGCCGTGCACTTCGAGCCCTTCGAGAAGGTGATGCTGCCGAAAAGGCAGATCAATTTGGTGGAGCTGAAGTCGAAGGCGACGTAATTGTCGACCTTGACGAAGATGATCTACTACATGCACTTAATGATGTACTTGGCGACGCTCCGGTTCCGAGACCACCACTTGGTGAGTCACGCCGCAGCCGCCGAAAGTCTAGACGTTCGCGAGTAAATGAGAGTCGCAAGAATCGTACTCTTATCTCCGAGCTTTCACGGGCCAAAAAGGCCAACGGCGAATTGAAGAAGCATCTCCAAGAGATGAACCTTTTTAACGCCAAGCTACTCTACGCAAACAAGCTGATGCAGAATAAGAGCCTCAGTACGCGTCAGCAGAGAGCTGTTGTCGAGGCACTCGATAGTGCCAAGACACTTAGGGAAGCAAAGCTTCTCTTCCAGAGCCTGTCAAGCGGAGTCAAGAAGGGCAAGGCCCTTTCTGAGTCAACTAGCAGGGTCCGCGGTTCTTCGTCAAAATCAACGCCACGTGCTAGCGCTAAGCCGCTACAAGAAGGTGCTGGGCAGACGGATCGTTGGGCAATCTTGGCTGGCATTCCAGGCAAGAAGTAACAACAACAAACCCATTAGGAGAGATAAAGATGTCACGTAAGTTTAGTCTTAATACGCTCACCGAGGGTATCCGTCAAAGGCACCTTGGTCAGCAAAACTCCCGTCTCCTCGAGAAGTGGTCACGTACCGGTCTTCTTCGTGGACTCGACGGGCAGAAGAGAGAAAACATGTCGATGCTCTTGGAGAATCAGGCCGCCCAGGCCCTCCGTGAGTCATCCACAATCGGTGCAGGCGGCGGAGCCGGCACTGCTTCAGGCGATCTCGGTGGTTTCACCAACATCGCATTCCCAATCGTTCGTAGAGTATTCGGCGGCCTAGTTGCCAACGAGCTCGTTTCAATCCAGCCGATGAGCCTGCCTTCTGGCCTGCTTTTCTACTTGGATTACACCTATGGTTCCGTGAATGGTTCAGCTCAGTCTGATAATGATGTGTATACGTCTGGTTCATCGATCTACGGAAACCCTTCAGGCAAGTCACTTCAAACCGGCGCAGCGCAGGCTGGCGGTATGTACGACCTCGCTGGTTCAGGTTACTCTAGAGTTTATCAGGAAGCAGGTGCTATTAACCTAATCACTTCAGGTGCTTTTAAGGGTACCTCGGCGATGGTTGCTACCGCTGTTCTTGACGCTACCGGCTCCGATGGCGCCCTGATTCAGTTTGACCCAGCCCTTACAACTCTCATCGAGGGCGTAAAGGGTGCAGGTGCAACAGCCGACAGTTACTCGGCCGTTGTTGTCAAGGCTAACACGATCCAAGCGTCGTCAAATCAGCCTGTTGACTTTACTGCGATTAAGGAAATTGGTCTATTCGCCCCGGGTGATACAACTCCATACGGCCCAGTTAGTTCTGACCTCCAAGGTCAAGGCAAGGGACTGATTAACGTTCGTCGCCTTAACCAGCTAGTTAGAGTTTCTCCTTCCGGTGCAACTGGTGCTTCTGTTACGGGGATCACACCAATTTCGACTATCACTGATCCTACTGGTGATGCTGATGTCGGCGTTCTGTTTATCGTCTCAGGTACACAGACTGCAGCTACCGCGGCAACTTTAAAGCTTCAGTACGTCCAGGATCCAAACTTCACGTCATCTAGTGGCGAGACGCTTGTTATCCCAACGTTCGAGTCTAACTTTGGCGCAACTCCTTCTCCTGAGATCCCAGAGATCGACATCAAGATTGAGTCTATTCCGGTTGTCGCTGACACCCGTAAGTTGCGTGCGAAGTGGTCACCAGAGCTTGCTCAGGACCTCAACGCCTACCACAGCCTTGACGCTGAGGTTGAGCTTACCCAGATTCTTTCGGCTCAGATCGCTCTTGAGATCGACCGTGAGATCCTTAACGACTTGTTGCAGGGCGCCGCTGGTGCTAACTTCTTCTGGTCACGTTCGCCTGGTAACTTCGTTGACAAGACCACCGGCGTTGAAGCTTTCCGTTCTTCTACTCTTGCGTCTGGTCCGGCATTCACCGGTACGGTTCGTGAGTGGTATGAGACTCTTATCGAGACGATCATCGACGTTGGTAATACCATCCACCGTAAGACTCTCCGCGGCGCGGCGAACTTCATCGTGGTTGGCCCAGACGTTGCAACGATCCTCGAGGCTTCTGTCTACTACCGTCCGTCTCTGAGCATCGACGGTGATGGTCAGGTTGCTACTCCATTCAGCCTAGGTGCTGAAAAGGTTGGCACTCTTTCCAATCGTTTCACAGTCTACAAGGATCCATACTTCCCACGGAACAAGATTCTCGTCGGATACAAGGGTGGTTCCTACCTCGAGACTGGTTACGTCTACGCTCCGTACGTGCCGTTGATCATCACGCCTACAATCTTTGCCCCAGAGGACTTCACCCCGCGTAAGGGTGTTATGACTCGCTACGGCAAGAAGCTTGTTCGTGCCGACTTCTACGGTACCGTCACCTGCCTTAAGATGAACATTATTTAATCTTTTAGATTATTAATTTTCTGGGTCGCCCTTTTGGGCGACCCTTTTTTTTTATAAAGCGTACAAACATACTTAGTAATAGTTCGGTTCAAATAATCACTCAACACCCCGGGGGGACCGAAGCATGGGGAGCAAGGAGAAAGATTTATGCCAAAAGTAACAATTGATAACAGTAGAGGTCTCGTTCAAGAGACGGGGACCGGCGTGGTAATTAAAGCATCCGGGGCAATCGGTCAGAAATATACCGCAGTCACATCACTCATCTCTGGCGGTGCCAACGATGTAGAAATGACACTAACACAACCTGCAAACTCTGTTCTTTGTGATGTAGGGTTTATTTTGACAACTGCAATTGCAGGTTCTAGTGGTAACTCAAACTTTAAGGTAGGAACTGCCGACGATGGCGCACAAATTGTTGCAGCAACTGCTTTGATGAGTTCAGCAACGGCTGCGGCAATTGGTTCCGGCATTACACTTTCTGGTCTTAAGAGTGAAGGAGCAGCAGCCCTTGCCATTGTAGCCGATGCTGCAGTCTACACGGCAACAGAGCGAACACTTTTTCTTCGTCTTGAAAATTCTGCAGCAATTACTGCCGGTGCTGGAAAAGCATTCATTAGTTACATGATCTTGCCGTAGGGTTAGGATTACAAAGGAGAAAAATTATGCCAAAAGTTGTAATTACAAATTCTAAAGGTTTGGTTCAAGAGACCGGAACTGGCTTCGAGCCAAACACGTCGGGTCTAGCAAGAGTTTTTTGGACTGCCACTACGACCTTAAACGCTGTAGGGGCTAATGATGTAGAAATGACACTAACACAGCCTGCAAACACGGTCATTACTGATATGGGCTGGGTCTTTGATACGAATCAAATTGCAGGTACATCGGGAAATAGCAAAATTAAATTCGGAACTGCTGACGACGGTGCTGAGCTAGTTGCTCTTACCGACATCATGAGCAGTGCAACTGCAACTGCTGCCGGATCTGGTATCTCGCTTTCAGGTCTTCGAAGCGAAGGAGATGCGGCTCTTGTCGTAGTTAACAGTGCACCGATGTACACGGCAACTGCGAGAACTGTTTTTATTCGCATTGAAAATTCAGCTGCAGTTACAGCAGGGGAAGGTCGTGCGTTTATAGTCTGCGAGAATCTTGGATAAACATAGTTTGTTAAATGGTGGGAAAGGCTTTCCAAAAAAAGCCTTTCCTACTTGAATTGATACATAGAATACGAGGTAAAAATGGCGACAAGAAAACTTAGCAATAAAGCTAGCAATGAGAAAGTAACAACATCAAAAAAAACTTCCACAACAAAGAAAGTTTCTACAGCAAAGAAAACTACGGTTGCAAAAAGACCGCTGCTTAGAAAACCTACCCATGAAGAACTCATGAGTGGCGGAAAAGGACTAAGTGGAGAAGCTAAACAGGTTGTAGAAGATTTTCTTGCAAACAACCCTGATGCGCGTTTGTTTCTAGATCTAGCAAAAAAGTAGCTTATACAAATTCGGATTTGAAGTTAGCTTAGCTTGCTTCATCTCCGTTTGTTCCACCTGTGATACTTATGTACAGGTGAAACAATGTCCTCCTTTACTACAACAGCAAATCCAACACCTTTTGGGTTCTTTGATGCCGATAGCGGCTTCCAGTCAGATGCCGACAGCATGGTCACTTTTGTCAAGCGAAAGCTTGGTGATGACGTTCTTTCTGTAGAGCTGACGAAAAAAATGGTCTGGGCATGCTTTGAAGAGGCAACCTTAGAATATAGTTCTATTATCAACATGCACGAAGCAGAAAGCACGTTGATGAATCTATTAGGTGTTGCAACTGGATCTGCAGTTTCCGGAAGCTTTAACATTGGACCTCACGGAAAAGAAGCACTGCTCCAGAGGTTTAATCTAGATTTTGCATCGAGGACTGCTTCTGCTTTTTCTACGGAAGCTTTTGTGGGTGGAGATTATAATCAAATTAGCGGGTCGATTCAGCTAGTTAGCGGACAGCAAGATTATGACATCTATTCAGAACTTAAAGATGAAGCCGGAACTGCGCTTACTGCTTCAATGTCTTCTCCTGGGAAAATGAGAGTTACAGAAGTATTTCACTTCGACCCTCAGGCTGCCTATAGATTCTTCGATACGACTTCGGCCATGAACTATCTTTCTAACGAATTTGCTTTTGAAAGTTTTACTCCCGAAACTGTTTTCTATGTTTTGCCTGTCTTTGAAGATGTTCTTCGAGCAGGGCAAATGGATCTCTCTAATAGAGTTCGGCGCTCTAATTTTTCTTACAAGATTATTGGAACAAAGATTCGAGTGTATCCTACGCCAACGGCAGAAAGTCCTAAAAAGCTTTTTATGAGAGTTCTTCTCGGCGCAGATCCGTTTAATCCTGCGTATGAGGATGCATCAATATTTGGAACATCAAATGCTTCAAATGCCCCACTTGGACACCTAACATATCAGAACGTCAACTCGACGGGCAGACAGTGGATCAGGCAGTACTCGCTCTCTTGCGCAAAAGAACTTCTTGGAATGGTAAGAAATAAATTTTCATCTGTCCCTATTCCTGGAGGCGACGTTACTTTAAATGGCGCCGAACTTGTATCACAGGGCCAAGCAGAAAAAGAAGCTTATCGAACTCAGCTAAAGGAGCAGCTCGACAAATTAACTTATGGCGCACTGATTACATCTGCTGCCGACGAAGCAGAAGCTTTAAACAGGTTGCTTAGGCTTATTCCAATGCCTAACGGTCTAACAATTTTTACGGGGTGATAAATGGCCAGACTATTCATTACTTCTAGAGAGATTGACTTTATTGCCGACGTCACTAAAGAGCTGACGAAGGATGTCATAGGCCAGAAAATTTACTACTACCATGTTAGAGAAGACCTTTCCGAAGTAAACGAGGTTTACGAAGAAGCTCCCGAGAAAGTATTTGATCCTCCAGTTGAAATTGAATGCCTCGTAGCCTTTCAGCCTGGCGAATTTGTTTCTAACCGTTTCGGCGTCGACGAAAAATACAAGCAAGAAGTCTACATTCAATGGAGAGATCTCGTTGACAAAGGTTTAAACGAAACCGTACAAACTGGTGATTATTACAGCTATGGTCCTAACTTCTTTGAGATTACATCCGTTGTTTTTGATAAAGAAGTATTTGGACAGATCGATCACTATGTTGGCGTTACGATGTTAGGTGTTCAAGCACGTCAAGGTCAGATCAGGTTTCAGCCTATTGGCCCAATCGGCGAGGAGTATACTGACGAAGGTGCCGTACAAGACGTATTTGTGCAGCAGAGGGGACTTGAAGAAAATAGACTTGGTGCTACTAACGATAAAAGAGCGTTGCAAGAGAACGGTGTTCTAGACAGTCCAATTACAGGTCCTGCAGAGGTTAGCCCCCAGGGCTCCGATAGTAAGGCCGGTTCTTCATTTTATGATGAGTCATAATGTCAACAAGATACTCAAAAACTTCGAATCACGAATTTGACACTCCGCAAGGATATGAAGGGTCTACAGCTCCGGAAGACTTTACTATTCCTTCGTGCACCATTGAAGACGTTGACAAGGCCGTATTTAATCTTTTTGAAAAAGATATACCGCTTTTTTACCTGATAGGGAAAGAGACTAGAAGAATACCGGTAATATTCGCAACAGGCGAGCGTTTTGCTATACTTCGTAGAAAACAACCTTTAAGAGACGAAAATAGCGTTGTTATTCTTCCCTTAATATCAATCATGAGAACAAGCGTCGATCAGAAACCTTCGATTGGTAACGGACCTCAGCAAACACTCCCGCAAGTTATTAGGCGGCGACTTAGTAAAGAAGATCCAAAATATCAAAGACTCTTAAACAAACTAGGTCTAAAAAACCAAGGCGAGCTTGGAGCAGAAGACACAAGAAGAACGACAGAGGGTGTTGACGATTATTTAAAGGAATCTGGGAATGTTTTACGTTCGGTTCTTAATAACAACTTAGTAGAAACGATAGAAATTCCACCGGTAAAATACTACCAAGCTAGTTACGAAATCACTGTTTGGACTCAGTATACCGCTCAGATGAATGACGTTCTATCTGCAATTATGTCATCATACACCAATATGCATATGCGTGAGTTTCGTCTCGAGACAGACAAAGGCTACTGGTTTGTTGGATATGTCGATAGCACGTTTTCCCCAGGCAATAACTTTGATGAGTTCTCGTCCGAAGAAAGGATTGTAAGGTATTCTTTTAATTTAGATGTCGTTGCATACCTTATTGAACCAGACATTCCAGGAAGGCCTGTTGGCGTTAGAAGCTTTGTGTCTGCACCAACACTCGAGTTTGTCGTAGAAGACATACCCGCATTACCACTTGCCGTTGGAGGTCCTGCCTCTGGCGATATCAATGCTTATGTTCTACAGGATTTAGATGCTGTTGATGCTTTACTTCCTGGTCAAGCCATTGGATCGTCTTCAACAGCTTCGGCTGCTATGGCTGCAAATGGCGAATCTGGAACCGGGGCTTATCGAGCATCTTCCGATGCCCGAAGCCCACAATCATCTGAGCCACCACTTCAGAAATCGACGTCTGTAGGAACGACAAGCTCCGGTCCGGGTACAGAAATAATTAGAAGAACAATTGTTGATGAACAGACAGGTAATCGGAAAGAAGTGCTAGTTAGAGTAAAGGGAAGAAACTCTAGAAAAGGTGAGACGGTTCTTCGCGGAGAGATAGGAACTACTCTTGAAGACATTGTCTCTTGACTTATCAAATTTGAAAGCATATTTATCGATGAACATATTGGGAGATAAGCTCCATGGCGGAACAGACATTTAGATCACCAGGCTTCTTCGAGCAGGAGATCGACTTATCCGGTCGCACGCAAGCTGTTGAAGGCGTCCCGGCAGGAATTATTGGAACATCAGAGCGTGGACCGGCTTTTGTCCCCGTCACACTCGGTACATTTACCGATTTCCAGCAAACTTTCGGTGGACTAGATCCGAAGCGTTTTGCTCCTTATGCGGT
>MDTC01187802.1_pt1 | contig 56092 bp, 53 predicted proteins | sample 811181 | NCBI WGS metagenome assembly MDTC01 (sample SAMN05326644, study PRJNA326480) | marine metagenome | isolation source: seawater | place: Pacific Ocean: North | collected 2011 | reverse complement strand
TTTTGTTCAATGATGTTTGAACACCTTAGCGACCGTGTTGAATGGTGGTGCACAATCAATGAACCAGCAGTCTATGCAACGATGGGGTATGTCTTAGGGGAGTTCCCGCCCGGTGTTCGCTCGTTCAAACGAGTTCGAACGGTGTCGCTCAACTTAATGCGTGCTCACGCACAATGCTACCGTACACTCAAAGCAATGAAAAATGGAGAGAAATGCCACATTGGATTGGTAAAGAACATCAACATTTTTGATCCTTATCGGCGTTGGAATCCCCTTCATTGGATGCAGGCGAAAATTCTTGATGGAATGTTCAATCAATGCTGGTTAAAGGCGCTGAGAACTGGAAAATTCAAACCACCGTCTGCACTCTTCTCAAAACGGATTGAAGGTCTTCAAGGCAGCAGTGATTTCATTGGTGTGAATTATTATACCCATTTGTTGACCACGCCGTTCATGCCAACAAAAGTTGAGATTGACCCACTTATTCGACCGTGGGAGCAGAGAACAGATTTTCGATATCCGATGTATGCAGAAGGACTTCGTCGAGCTTTTGACATGGTCACCAATCTCAAAATCCCTATTCTGGTTACTGAAAATGGTGTTGCAGATGATGACGATGATATGCGCCCTGAACATATTCGCAGACATCTTCTCATCACTTCTGAAGCCATTGCAGACGGTATAGATGTGCGAGGGTTTTACCACTGGAGTTTGATGGATAATTTTGAATGGGCAGAAGGATATGACCAAAGATTTGGATTATATCATGTGGATTTTGAGACAAAAAAGAGAACCCTCAAAGAAAGCGGCCACGAATATACTGCGATTGTGAAAGCGCATACAACCCCTCAACTTGTGGTCATGGCAGGAGGATTAGGCACCCGTTTAGGAGATATATCTGAAAAAACTCCCAAATCGTTGATTGAAGTGAACGGCAAACCGATGCTTCACCACATTCTTGATTGGGCACAGGCACAAGGATGCATGCACGCTTTAGTGCTCACAGGCCACCTTGGTGAACAGTTCGAAGGTATTACACATCCTGGAATGGCACTGACTTTCCATCAAGAAAAGAAACCTCTTGGAACTGGTGGCGCTCTTTGGAACGCTCAATCTTTGTTAGAAGACCGGTTCATCATGGTGTGGGGTGATGATTACCATCCAATTGATTATGCCGAATTACTAAAGACACACATGCGCGAACAATCTCCTTTGACCATGACTGTAACAACAGAACATTCCAAAATGAATCTTCAGTTTGAACAACAAAAGTTGGTCATTTACGACAAGAAAAGCAGCACGGAGAACACATTAAATGGCTACGAAGCAGGCACCAGCATTATCGAAAAATCAACTGTTGTCAAATACGGCAAAGAAGGGAAATGGAGTTGGGAGGAGACTGTCTACCAAGCATTATCCGGTCAGGCAACGGTACATGTAGATTCAACTCCCTTTTGGGACATGGGCACACCTCAAGGTCTTGCATTACTCGAAGACTTCCTCAACGAATCCCCCTCGTGATGGCGTATATCGTCGAACATCAGGTAGCACTCCATCGGATTCAACAAGCACGAGAATCATTCCACCAAATCCACCGCCCATCATCCGCGCCCCTAGTACGCCAGGTGACCTCTGTAGTATTTCCACCTGCTTATCAACCTCGGGTAGACTCACGCCTATTGTTTGAAGAGAGGCGTGAGATTCGTTGAGAAGTTGCCCAAGATGCTTTGCAGTTGCACCTTGTGCCTGCTTAACACGTCGGTTTTCAGAATGTACATGTAAGGCCTTTACTTCTGTACTGACCGCCGATGAATACGATGATTGACTTAGTTTACGATGGATTTTGGAATCGACGAGTTTGAAAATCCAATCTTTAGGAACTGCCAATGAGGTCGCACTTTGCTCAGAAAAGTCAAGCAAACTGGCATGTCCCACCTGGGCGAACATCATTGCCATCTGGTCCAAAAGTCCACACGGAGTCATGAGTATTTCATGTTCCAGTCTTTGCGCTTCTTTGCATGCTTCAAGGGGTCCCATCGAACCGTTGGCACACAGCGTTACCGCCAAGCATAATGCTGCGGATGAAGACATTCCAGCACCAATCGGAATTGAACTGGTAACCGATAAACGAGCAGGCCAACCTCCTGCGGCTTGCCATAATTCGACAACTGTAGGATCGCCCTCAAAGCCAGATATCATGGAAGTGGCATCGAGCACGAGGTGAACATCAACTGCAAATGCTAGAGACTTGCCACCGGCATAATCGGTGTGTTCACCGATGATGTTGATACGAGCAGGTATGGTTGCCCGCCGATGCATAATTTCAACTCAAAGGAGTTCAACCGTTGGTAATCAAATGGTAAATGGTTCGAACATGGACTCCTGTTGCGCCATTACCGACCATGGAGTTTGTCTTTGCTCCCCAGTAGGTTCCTGCAATGTCCATGTGAGCCCAAGTGATTTGTTCTCCGTCCTTTTTGTAACCTCGATTGGGTACGAACTGCTTGAGGAATGCTGCAGCGGTATTCGCTCCACCATAACGTCCTGCGCCAAGGTTTCGTGTGTCTGCAATTTTTGAATCGGTCATCTCCTTCTCAAATGCTGGAAGCAGAGGCATTGGCCATGCAAGTTCATCGACAGCATTTCCAGCTTCGTGGATTCTAGTTCGGAAATCATCGTCATTGGACCATAGTCCTGTAGCCTCGTGTCCCAAAGCTACAACGCATGCTCCGGTAAGCGTTGCAAAATCAATGATGTATTCAGGGTCGAATTCACCCGCTTTCCAAAGACCATCTGAAAGTACAAGTCGGCCTTCGGCATCTGTATTCAAAACTTCAATGGTTTTTCCTGAAAGTGTCTTGATGACATCACCAGGTCGCTGAGCATTTGATGACGGCATGTTTTCAGCCATACAAGTGATTGCAGTAACCTTGCCTGCATATCCAGTAGCAGCAAGTGCCTCCATGGTTCCAAACACGGTGGCTGAACCACCCATATCGTACTTCATTTCATCCATGTTTGCTCCAGGCTTGAGAGAGATACCACCGGTGTCGAAGGTGATTCCTTTTCCAACCAACATTGGGCCTCGGCCTTTGCTTTCAGAGTTCATCTCAAAGATGACCATGCAAGGTTTTCGAGCAGAACCCATTCCTACCGCAACCAAACCGCCCATTCCAGCCTTAACTGCTTGGTCATAGTTGATGATGGTCACGTTGACATTATCGTACTGTTTTGCCCATTCCCATGCTCTATCGGCAAATGCTTCAGGATACATATCGTTCGGAGGACAGTTGCCGAGGTCTCGAGACAGGTGTACTCCTGAAACAACGCCTACATGATTCTGAATGAGCGTGTTCAATTCCTTTTCTTGTGCTTCATCACAGTTGATTCGTACGGTGATTTCCTTTTCTTCATCATCGTCATCGTCTTTGAGTTTGTAGTGGTCATACGAATAATCACGAAGCATCATGCCTTCGACAAATGCCCCCATGGCTTCAATCGATGCGCCACTGAATCGCGCAGTGAAATCAGTTCCATGGGCCTTTTTACGTGATGCGACTACTGCAGCACCCGCTTTGCGGTAAGCATGAATGTCCGCGTCTTGTTCTTTGCCAAGACCAACCATGACTGCTTTTCCGCCTTCGCTGCCGATAATTGACATCGTGGATTTGGCTTTGGCTTTGAAATCCCCATCCGAGAGGATTCGGTTAATTTGGCTCTTCAAAGCGGTGTGCAATCCTGCTTCAAGTGATTCTGGGACGCATTCGCTTCCTTCTAAGAGGGGCAAGATTAGAGTTCCGTCGATGTTGTGGCCTGGGCTTACGCTTACTTTCATGGGTTCACCTAACTGTCCCTATGAGATGAGGCACTTGAAACCTCGCGCAGCGCAACTTGCCAAAATTAATGCGAATCATTCCTCTTTGCGTTCATAGCGTTGAGCAAAGGCTGCGACCATGACAAAACAAGCAATCATCGATACCGGATTAAAGATGCCGTATCCAATGAGGAAGTTCGATTCTTCGTTTTCAACTATCTCAAGCACAGATGAGTTGATCGGTTCAGAAACCCATCGTGATGAATCGACTACCCTCACTTGGTAATACAATTCCCATGTACCATCACTTGTTAAGGAAAGATTGGTCGCATCAAGCGTTACCATCGAAGAGTTCGTTGCGTTCACCGAGAAATAGTCGGATTGCCAAATTGCATTACCGGTTGGGTCAACATATTGCAAGGAGGTGTTGGATGTAGATGCTTGTCCATGATTGGTAACGTCGATTGAAATTTCCTCGTTTGATACTTGAAGAGATTGAACATCCAATCTTGCGCGCCAGGACCACACGTTCGAGATCAAATACCGCATCACATCCATCTCTTCTCCCAATCGGTCATTCAAATTTTCAAAGGAACCGGGGACAAACTGTTCATCATCCGTCTCAAAGGTGAAGGTAGGATATCCCATGACACCGTATCCATAATCTCTGCTGGTTCCACAATTTGGGTACAGACCTTGATTGGCATTCTGAATTGGAATACTCGAGATATTGTTGTTTACATCTTCTCGTATTTGATGAAACATTTCCCAGTCTGAAGGTTGGTCTGGCCATTTACCCCAAGGATAGAGCATAATCCAAACTCCGGTGTGCATCGTTACGTACAAATCAGCATCTGGAACTTCTGTATTCATGTAATTCGAATTGGCAGCAGTTTCAGATTCACTGAACGCACTGCTTCCAGGTTGTGTTGTTGGACAGGTGTTCCAGTAATGGTCGTAGTTTCTGTTCAAATCAACTTGATTAATATTCCAGCGAGTGTCGATATCATTTCCATCCGGATTGAGCATAATGAGGATGTGAAGCTCGGTGTTTTGTAACACATCGATTGCTTCTTGATTTCCTTCTATCCATCCGTCAATGTACCACTTTGCCGATAACCATGCTAACGCAGTTCCTAGGTATTCGTTGCCGTGATGGCCGCCGTCGATGTACACAATTTCTTTAGCGCTACCGTTCGCTTTGGTTTCAACTGACCAATCGGACAACCGAACGACCCACAAGGTCTTACCTAATTCTGACTCTCCAACGCTTGTCAAATCTACAATCTCAGGATAATCATCAGCCCACCCATTCACCTCAAGGGTCAGTGCAGCCCAAGTCATGTGGACGTGGCTGTCCACTGGGTCGCCGGGCCAAACAGATTCCTCAGTCGAGTCTGACTCGGCAGATGTAACTGGAATGCTAGCGAGTAACAAACACAGGACCAAACCTATCGCAACTCGCATAAATAGGCCTACCGACTGAACCTCAAAAACGCTTGCCTAACGGTAACTTCACCAGTCACTGGTGAAAGCATTCGGGTTGGTTACCTTCTCGGACTCTCGAGTCCAGATGGAATTGATATCGGTCTTGCCACCGTAAATATCTGCAAATGGGTCAACATCTTCAGGCTCAAGGTTGCGTTGCATGTATGCTTCCACACGTTCGCGCAGGTCTGGTTTGAATTTCCAGTAATGAATTCTCCATTCTCTGCCATCCCAAAGGGTGGTCTCCTCAGATTCTGTAGTCAGTAATTCGTAGTCCTGAAACATGTAAAACAAGTTTCGGTCTGTTGGTTCAAGCGCATTATCGATGATTCTGTTGTAAAAACCAAAGAAACCAAGTGCGTGCTCTGCCATGCCTTGAGCAACTTCAGCATCCATCTCCAAATCGATGTGTTGTTGAATTGCTCGTGTGAGTTCTGATAGTGTCATTGTCATTTTTTGATTCCCCCTCTTGCCGCCCAACTTCTCCCCAGACAGTATATTATATTGTCATCCGACCCATATAGACTCATCGCTTGATTTTCATGAAAAACTGAAAAATAAGTGATTTAAGCCTCCCCAATGCCGAATATGAGAGGTGTCAAACACCTCCCGTGCAGACAGTCCAACAGGCCACTTGACTTAAACAACATCAAACAACAAACTCAAGAACACTGGTGCAAGGGCAAGGTTGTGAGCGAAGACTTCGTTGAGGGAAATTTCCTCGGGTTGCCCGAATCTAGGGAGGGCATCGATGTTGTGATTTTGCAACTGCCTTACGAACTCACTACCTCGTACGGCCAGGGAACTGCGCAGGGCCCACAGGCTTGTATAGCTGCAAGTGCTCAAGTTGAACTGTTTGATCAGCGACTCAACGAGGACTTACCGGCTGGATTCAATTTCTTTACTGCCCCACAGTGGGACGGTGAAGGGAGCAGCCTTGCTCGTCAATTGGACAACATTTCTGATTATCTTAAACCGTGGTTCGACGGCAGTTGTTTCCCCTTGACACTCGGTGGAGAACACGGGATTTTACCCCCTTTGTTACGAGCAGCGCAACATCACCCGCTTGTTGATGGAGACTTCGAACGATTGACTGTGGTTCAAATTGATGCACATGCTGACTTACGTTCACAGCTCGGTGGAGAAAAATATTCTCACGCTTGTGCTGCTGGTCGAAGCCTAGACCTAGGCATTGGTTGCTTGCTTCAAGTCGGAATTCGAGCATACTCTAAAGAAGAGGCTGAAATAATCGCAAACGATCAGCGCATCACGACTTTCTTTGCAAAAGATACCCAATCGACATTGCACGGTAAAAAGTTCTGGACACAGTGGTTGCAGACTCTTTCTGAAATTTCAGGACCGGTGCATCTAACTATTGATATCGATGGTCTTGATGGTAGTTTGGTCCCTGCCACTGGAACTCCTGTTCCTGGGGGCCTAACATATTGGCAGGTGGTTGAAACTATTCAAGCCCTTTTCGATGCACCAAATGCAGTTGTTATCAGTGCCGACATCAATGAAATCGTTGCTCAAGAACACACACCACTCACTGAATTTAATGCGGCAATGATTGCAACAAACACGATAGGTGCGCACCTCCTTGCACGTAGAGAAGGTCGATGGGCTGCAACCAAAAACACTGCTCAAGATGGAGTAGAAAACACCCCTTCAACGTTTTTCAGCGAACAGTTGGGCGATGTAATGGGGTGATTGAATGGACGATGCGGCAGGGGTGAGCAAGTTGCAAACACATGGTTCTCATGTCTTTCTTGATTACACCGGATATCAACCTCAAGTCAAAGATGATGGTTCATGGATGCTGCATCTTCTTGAACAAGCGGTAGAACGATGTGGAATACGTAATGTTCATTCACATGTTGAGCAATTTGATGGCACTTTATCCCCACCTGGTTACGCTGCAGTGGTGCTGTTAGACGAAAGTCATGTCACCGCCCATTGCTATTCGGATAAGGGCTGGCTTGCACTTGATTGTTTCACATGCGGAGGTTCAGACCCGAATCTTCTCGCTGATGAGATTCATCGCCAATTACTCGAATGCATGCCCGAATTATCGCTCAAGCAAAGGCATCACGTGCCGCGATTTCTTTACGAAGGTGAGTGAGATGTCTGTTCGTGCATTCGTAGACCATCACTACAGACATTTCAACGCAGGTGCACTCAAATCAGCAGCATCATCGCTAACTGATTTTCTCCAATCAGGTGGGAAACTGTTTGTAACGCTTGCAGGAGCGATGAGCACTGCAGAACTTGGCCGTAGCCTTGCACCGATGATTCGTGCTGGACATGTTGCGGGAATTTCGTGTACCGGCGCTAACTTGGAGGAAGATGTGTTCAATTTGGTGGCACATAATGCATATGTCCATCTCGAAAATTGGAGAGACCTATCTGCTGCCGATGATACCGAATTGCTCGAGAAAAAACTCAACAGAGTCACTGATGTTTGTATTCCCGAGGAACATGCTTTTCGAAAAATAGAGCGCCACATCATGTCGTGTTGGACAGAAGCGAACTCGCAAGGTCATTCACGACTACCGCACGAATATTTCTATCAGATGCTCAAGAATTCGCACCTTGAAGCGACGTATGAGGCTCTTCCTGAGCATTCATGGCTTCTTGCTGCTGCTGAAGTAGATCTGCCGTTGTTTGTACCCGGATGGGAGGATTCAACTCTTGGAAATATCTTTGCAGCACGATGCCTCGAGGGGAAACTCAAGCCAACTACAGTTCGAAATGGTATCGAGTACATGATGGAACTTTCTCAATGGTACGAATCCTACGAACAACAACTCGCATTCCTACAGGTCGGAGGAGGAATCGCTGGAGATTTCCCAATTTGCGTGGTCCCTATGCTTAACCAAGACCTCGAAAAAGAAGTGCCGCTTTGGAGTTGGTTTTGCCAAATTAGTGAGGCTTCACCATCGTATGGTGGATATTCCGGCGCACCACCCAACGAAAAAATCACATGGGGTAAACTGACTGCTGACACTCCTAAATTTGTCATAGAAAGTGACGCTACAATCGTAGCACCACTACTGTTTGGCTATGTACTTGATGTGTGAGCATCATTATCAATTCCTAAGCAGATAGACGCAAGTCTTGAAGAGGAGTATGCACGAGAACTGTACATGAGCATGCGGAAGTCAACTGTTGCCATGTTGCTGGTGATGTTGATGATTTTACCAATCGCCATCACTGTTTCGGCCGAAGAGCAACCTCTTTCTCCGACCATTAATACCTCATGGCTGAAAGGTTCGAACGGCTTGAATGAGCACGCATACACCATTACCTTCGCAGATAATGGCTCGTACCAGAGTAATTTTACCGTGACACATGAACGAGCAGGTCAAACCTTAGAGAACACGCTCTTCACAACTTGGTCGTCTGTAGACGAACAGCGTGTGGCACGAATTTTAGCCAACACCTCGCTTGAGTGGGGAGATGAAATCTCTGTTGCTGTTTCGGTAACATCATGGAACGGTAACCCTCTACAACAGCCGTTGGAATCCGAGCGCTCCTTCACTGTAGGAACATGGAATCAACCTATGGCTGACCATGAAGTCCTGCTCAAGACTGGTTGGAATTTGGACCAAACATACACCAATGAAGACGGTGAGCAAGGATTTGCACTGAACTTTAGCGGTCAAGGTTGGCAACTGCGAGAAGGAAATGTCCTCAACTCATGGGAACTCGGTAACGGTACACTGACTACGCTTGAGAACACCGAAGATGGAGTGACGAATCTAACGCTTGACCTTGAATCGATTTGGAAAAATGAAACGGTCCAATCTGGCGTACTCACATCCCAAGTCTTTGATGCAAGAGGGAGTGGAGTTCTGCATCTGGTCACTTTCGATGGTGAATCCCAAAGCACCGTAACTGCCAATGTCTCAGATGGATGGTTCAATCGTTCGATGATTGACGGAAATCTCGATGAACGACTTCGAATTGAAGCAACCGGAGATTTGGATATCACTGAACGAAACGATGAAGGTTCGGAAACCCTCAATGTGACCGGTGAAGTGAGTGTATTTTTGTTGGAAACATGGGATGAAAACGGAGTTCGTCGACTTCAACACACCCAATTTGAGGCTCTAGCTGACATGATTATGGACGAGGACGACTTTGTTATGGAGGTCTCGCTTGACGGCCTAACTGTACTCGAGCGATGGGAAGAAGGAGTACGTACCGACCAGAAAAGCGAATTTAAGGGTCAAGGGACTTTTGGTTTGAATGAAGAAGATGAGAATTCAAGTATTATGATCAACGGAACCATTCATGACTTGCATTGGTTGACTGAAGACGGTTTGACGGTAACTGACGATTTGCATATGGACGGAGTAATTACCGGTGATGCGCAAGGCAGTTTTGGAATCGTTCGCACCATCGAAGAGACCGGTAATCAAGCCAACGCAACGCAACAAATGTTTCTGGTCAATGTCATTCATCAAGAAACGTGGTTCAACATTACTGGAATAAACGGTGGCAACTTTTTCGATGGCCAAGGAGTTGGCGCAAATCACAATCGATCATGGGATTATCAAGTCGTTCAGTCTGAATGGGAAAATCGAACTGTTCGCATGGTTTGGGAGGAAACCGGTGCTGACCCGTCAAGCGGTGATGAACGACCAGAAAATAGCCCCGTTCAAATCAATGCTACGCAACCAGAATCGGAGGACTTACTCGGAAATATATCCATTTCACGAGAAACTGGGCTCATGCCAATTCCGATGATTCCCGGTGATACATTACGACTTGCCGGGCAAGAAGACCTCGCACTCATTATTACCGCTCAATCAACTGGAAACGACCCAAGGGATGGATTCAACCTTCACGTCGTCAATTGGGCAGGACAATACGAAAATGTCGGAACTGCGTCGGGTGCAATTATTGACCAAGGCCCTTTGATGGGATTGCTGTCCAGCGTCAATCGTGTTCTGGAGATCCCGTACGGCGAGAGTAATGAATCTGCGAACTTTACTGAATCTCAAGTTGTCGACAGAATACTTTCGCCCTCAATTATCACTGCAGAGAACAACACTGCACCACAGCTTGTCGAAATTTATTTTGAAGAAGGCAATATCTACGGTGAAGGAGGGAGTGCTGCAACATTGGTCGCTCACATTGCTGATGCGGAATTCAATGTTGATTCGGTAATTGTCGACCTCTCTCCGCTCGGCGGGGATGTTACCGAATTGAACGACAGAGGACTTGAAGGTGACTCTACCATCGGAGACAACCGGTTTTCAACTCGAATTCTCGTTCCTGGACTGGAGACGGGCAACATTACCCTCAACGTCACTGCCACAGATACCTGGGGGAAATCCTCGAGCGGTAGTGGAAGTATTGAGGTCATCAATCAAGGCCCACGTGCATTCGCATTCGAAATCCTTCCAGATGCTGGTCCACGTGGCACTCTGATGATTGTTAACATGCAAGTCTATGACGGACATGGGGTTACAAGTGTCGAACTGGATTTACGTGATGGGGGAGGCGAATTGGAATCGTTCGAACTCAATGAGGGTGTTTGGATTGGAAATTTCACCGTACCGGAATCCATGGTTCCCGGGCAGCAAGTTCTCAACTTCATTCTCACCGATGGACTCGGTCAACGAACCTTCACCTCTCATTGGCACGTTGACGGCAAAAATTCGTCTCTACAACTTATTTACGGACCACACCACATATCAGACAATGTCATGCAAGAGATGAGCATCGATGTCGAAAATACAGCACCAACAATTACCAGCCCCGGAGTGCTATCTTTCGAGCGAAGTGATGAAAGTTCAACAGTGGTCCTTGAAGTTGCTATCGCAGATGTGGATGGAGTTCTTGTCGCACGAGCCAACCTTGGAGTGTTTACACCTTTCACCTCCCAGGACACTTGGCAAAACATGTACGATGATGGAACAAACGGTGATAAAATTGCTAACGATGGAATCTATTCTGCCCAAATGCAATTGCGAAGCAGCATACCACTAGGGACACATGAAATCGTCGTCCAAGCGTCGGACACCTACGGTAAAGTGAGCCCATCGACATCAATTGCCGTCCAGTTGGTCGAAGATGCGAGCGTATTGCCCGGTGTCGAAGGTTCGTTCTTAAGCACAGGAGTGATGATTGGATTGTTGATTGTCTTCGGCATTGGTGTAGCAGCAGTACTCTTTATCTCGATTCGCAACAAGCCAGAAAACCTCGACAAAGAAGACCGCTTTGGATTTAAATGAGCACTTCGATGAGCCGACAACCGTTTATACCTCTGTTCTTTGGGCTAAATATCCCTGCGAGCGTAGTGTAGTGGTTATCACCGAGCGTTGCCAACGCTTGAACCCGGGTTCGAGTCCCGGCGCTCGCACCACACCTCCGCAGCACCTCATTTGGGCATGTTTTTTTACGAATTTCTATCATCGATATGTTCCGAAATGTTAACCGATGGACAGCCTTGACGAATTGATAGGGAGCACTATGGGTGACAGACGTTCCATATTTATTGGCAAGAAACCACTTCATGCATATGTACGCGCAGTCGTCATGGCCATGGAGGCAGGAGATCGAGAATTACAATTGGTTGCACGTGGCGCAACAATAGGCCGAGCAGTCGATGTTGCAGAAATATGCCGAAGGCGTAACGGCATCATTGCACAAGGCCTTCCGGAGGAGGTCGTCATTGGAAACATCAGTTGCACATCAGAAGTGTTCAAGCAAGATGACCAAAAAGACCGAACAGTCAGCGTTCTAACCATTGAGTTGGACGGTGTGGGTGAAATTCCGCTCGAGGAAGAATAGTCACTTTAAGAAGAGGCTTCGATGAAATACGCTGTATTGATTGCAGCAGCGAACATCATCCATGCAATATAGGGCCACACTAACTTTGACGCCATGGGAACTGACTTGTAGGCCAAAAAGGCATAGGCACAGGTAAAGCCTATCATGAACACGAGCATAATCAACGAAGTAAAATATTGCGCGGAGTTGAACACTGAGGGCCACGCGAGGTTGAGACATATTTGTGCTACAAAGCAGACTACAATCCAGTTACGATGACGTATGCGTTCATGATGACTGAAAAGTGTGCTCAAACTTAACGCCATACAGGTGTAAAGTACCGCCCACACGGGACCAACCACCCAACCGGGCGGTTGGAAGAAGGGTTCATACTCTGAATCAAAAGTCATTGGACCCAACTGTTTCGCATGAGGAGTTGATTCGTTTTAATGGCTGTTTATAGCTGCGCTAGAAAATAGCGTGAAGACATTGTTGCTTTTCGATAGACTCGTCGCCTTCTTAAGACATGAATGCAGAAGAGTTCTGTTATCGCCTTGAAAACATCCCATTATAACCGATTGGTTTTTTCACACCGTCTATGAGAAAGACGATTGTATATTTGATGATGACACTGCTACTTGCATCCAGCCTACCCCTTAACGCCAGTGCAGGACCAACTGATGATATTCCAACAAATGCAGGTAATACTGGAGTCCACACTTCTCTGGTTGCAGCTCTTTCACACGTTGGTTTGGTTCCAACCCTACAAGGCCCTGGACCATTCACGGTTTTTGCCCCAACCGACCAAGCTTTCTCTGATGCTGGAATTGACTTAGCAGATTTCGACACTGATGCTGAGAATGCAACATTGACAGATATTCTTCTTCACCATGTTTACTCTGGCGAAGTTTCTTCAAGCGCCATCACTGATGGCATGTTTGCAACTATGCTTAGCGGCAATAAGGTTCAGTTCGATATCGACACCATGGGCACCGTTATGGTAGGGGGCGCCACCGTTACAACTGCAGACGTAATCTCTTCGAACGGAATCATTCATATTGTCGACAAAGTATTGATACCCCCGGTTGATATTCCAAGCACAGCTCAATCAACGACCGTGCACAATTCATTGGTTGCAGCAGTTATACAGGCAGATTTGCTTTCTACCCTACAAGGCCCGGGGCCGTTCACTCTCTTTGCTCCAACCGACCAAGCCTTCACTGACGCCGGAATCGATTTACCATCGCTGGACAATCCAGAAGGAAAGGCAGCCCTTTCTAATATTCTTCAGTACCACGTCGTCTCAGGATTTGTACCAGCTGCGAACGTTAGCGACTGCATGAGTGCTGATGCAGTTAATGAACAACCACTCGCGTTCACGGTCGATTCGAGCGGAGTGAAAGTCAACGACGCTGAAGTGACGATGGCTGATGTTTTGACATCAAACGGAATTATTCACGTCATTGATAAGGTATTGACGCCAACCGATGCGTACAACGACATACCTCGAACTGCTCAGTGTACTAGTGTTCACGATTCCCTCGTGGCTGGAGTCATCCAAGCAGAACTGCTTACAACTCTGCAGGGCTCTGGACCGTTCACCGTGTTCGCTCCAACCGACCAAGCATTTATTGATGCGGAAATTGACTTAGCATCACTTAACACGCCAGAAGGAAAGGCTACGCTTTACGACCTTCTGCTTTATCACGTCGTCAGTGGCGAGGTCCCAGCAGCAAACGTTACTGAATGCATGACCGCCAACGCAGTCAACGGGCAACCTCTCTCATTTACCGTCAACGGAGGTGTCATGGTAAACGGTGCCAATGTTACTCTGCCAGACGTCATAACCAGCAACGGTATCATCCACGTTATTGACAAGGTATTGACACCTTCAGACACACCCAAAGATATACCACGCACCGCACAGTGTACCGGATTCCATAATTCGCTTGTGGCTGGAGTTATCCAAGCAGAACTGCTTGAAACATTGCAAGGCACAGGCCCGTTCACGCTCTTTGCTCCAACCGATCAAGCCTTTATCGATGCGGAAATTGACCTCAATGCTCTTGATACACCAGAAGGCAAGGCTGCTCTAACCGACATTCTGCAGTACCACGTTGTTGCAGGAAATGTTCCATCCTCAGCAGTTACTGAGTGCTTAACTGCTAACACGGTTAACGGAAATCCAATCGCATTTACTGTAGGCGACGGAGTCATGGTGAACAACGCCAATGTGACTTTGGCCGATGTCAACACCAGCAACGGCGTTATCCATGTTATCGACAAAGTACTGACCCCAACATCCACTCCAAACGACATTCCACGTACAGCACAATGTACCGACATCCACGACTCGTTGGTTGCAGGAGTGATTCAAGCAGAGTTATTGACAACGCTGCAAAGTGACGGCCCGTTCACAGTTTTTGCACCTACTGACCAAGCATTCACTGAGGCTGGCATTGATTTGGCTGCTTTGAACACGACGGAAGGAAAGCAAACCCTAACAGATATTCTGCTTTACCATGTTTTGGCCGGTGAAGTGCCTGCTGCAAATGTCACTGACTGTCTTTCAGCGAACACCGTCAACGGCAATCCACTGTCCTTCACGGTAGGAACCTCTGGAGTTATGGTAAACGGAGCTAATGTGACGGCAACTGATGTTGCTACCAGCAACGGTATCATCCACATTATCGACAAGGTGCTCACGCCTACTGCTACACCAAACGATATCCCACGAACTGCACAATGTACCGACATCCACGACTCGTTGGTTGCAGGAGTCATTCAGGCCGATCTGCTGACAACATTACAAGGCGATGGCCCATTCACAGTCTTTGCACCTACAGACCAAGCATTTAGCGATGCAGGAATTGATTTGACAGCACTGGACAATCCAGAAGGAAAGGCTGCGCTTAGGGACATCCTGCTCTACCACGTCGTTGCAGGCGAGGTGCCAGCAGCTAATGTTACTGAATGTATGTCAGCCAGCACCGTCAACGGTAACCCGATTTCGTTTACCGTAAACGGTGGCGTAATGGTCAATGGAGCAAACGTTACAACGGCTGATGTAGCTACCAGTAACGGTATCATTCACATCATCGACAAGGTGCTCACACCGACCGACACACCAAACGACATTCCTCGAACTGCTCAGTGTACTGAAGTTCATGATTCCCTCGTAGCTGGAGTCATTCAGGCCGAACTGTTGACAACACTGCAAGGCGACGGCCCGTTCACGATCTTCGCTCCGACCGATCAAGCGTTCGCAGATGCCGGCATTGACTTGGCTGCTCTAAACACTACCGAAGGCAAAGCAACTCTTGCTGATATCTTGCTCTACCACGTCGTTGCAGGCGAAGTGCCAGCAGCCAACGTAACCGACTGCATGACTGCGAATGCAGTCAACGGACAGCCACTAGCTTTCACTGTCGGTGACAGCGTCATGGTCAACGGTGCAACCGTAACTACGGCTGATGTCAACACTAGCAACGGTATCATACACGTTATTGACAAGATTTTGACACCCACAGATACTCCGAACGACATACCTCGTACTGCACAGTGTACCGGAGTTCACAACTCACTTGTGGCTGCGGTAATTCAAGCAGATTTACTAACGACTCTACAAGGTGACGGACCGTTCACGCTCTTTGCACCTACCGACCAAGCATTCATTGATGCTGGTATCGACTTGGCATCACTCAACACGCCTGAAGGAAAGGCTACACTGAGTGACATTCTACTTCACCATGTCTATTCTGGTAGCGTGAAGAGTGCTGAACTTACCGACGGAATGATGATTCAAATGGTCAACGGTGACAACATTACCTTGACCGTTTCATCCATGCCAGCATCGGTTAGTATCGGAAACGCAACTGTCACCGGAGCTGATGTGCTGACGGCAAACGGAGTCATTCATGTGATTGACAAGGTTCTGTTGCCGCCAACAGAAGATATTGCAGACTCAACGGATTCTGAAGACAGCGCAAAAGGTGAGTCTGATGACTCAAGCGGAGTTCTATGGATTGTTATCGTACTGCTGCTAATCATTGGAGGCGGTGCAGGAGCAGTTCTGTTCATGCGCAGTCGAAGTGATGCGGGTGAGGAATCCTTGAAAGATTTCACACAGGGAGGAATCCTCAATCAACTACAGACAGTTGATGCAACATCATTTGCATCGCAGCCGGCTCAACAAACCCAATACGCTCAACAAGCGGCAACTGCAGCCTATGGCGCTCAAACTACCCAGCAGGCGCAACCTGTACAACAGGTTGCACAAGTTCAACCGGTGCAAACCGTAGAAGTAATTCCGCAACCTGTAGTTGCTGAACCAACCGTTTTGCGACAATGGACCGATGAGGCAGGATACACCTGGAGGGCAATGGACGATGGCAACACCTACTGGTGGACCGGCGCTGAATGGCAAAAATATGGTTGAACACATTCCCGATTATCGCAATCGTATGTGCGTCAATTTTACTCTGGATTATCCAGTCGGTAAAACTGAGCTTTGGAGGATGATTAGCCGTGTTGATAACCTCAACGAGTGCCATCCATTTTGTCGCAGTAACAAGGCCATTTCGTGGGACAAGAATTCACGTCAAGACCGGTTGATTTACCTCAACGGCATGACCTACATCCGGCAATTTCTGACTTGGAAAGAAGGTGATGGATACGATCTCATCATCGGTAAAGAGGGCGGCCCGCAATCCTATGTGGTATGGGAAATTAAGGAACTTGGAGATGATAAATCTAGCCTTACGATTACCGTTTACCCGTATTTACTGACGAATTTGAGTAAAATCATCTCATACCTACCGTTCAGGTTTTACATTCAGCCTAAATTGAAAACCTATCTAAAGTCGGTTCTGAACGGTTTTCGTTACTACAATGAAACTGGAAAACCGGTGCCTCGAAACCACTGGGGTCGGCATTCTTGGTTTAGTTGATAAGGTTCATGACTGTTTAAAGTCAAGTGCATCTAAGCGCAGTTCAATTTCTCTAGCAGTTGCCTCGTAAACAGACAGCGGTTGGCCAACTGGGTCCTCAAGGGCCCAATCTTGGTCGATAGGCATGAGTGGACAATGAACACCACACCCCATTGAAATCACCATATCGTAATCATCTGCTGAAAACGCATCGACGTTTTTTGGGACCATTCCCGTAGTGGAAATTCCTTTGCTTTGAAGCACCTTAACCGCATTACTGGCGATTTGCTGTGCGGGGTGTGTTCCAGCAGAATCCGCAGAATAACCCAGCGAGCGGGCAATACCCTCTGCCATCTGAGAACGACAGGAATTACCAACACACACGAACAAGAGACGCATGTACATTGATAGAATCGATTGTATTTATTCATTCTCGGAGAAGCAACAACCTAAAGCAGCCGAATTGTAGGGGACAGTGTGGAAAGCAAGACACGAACTGTAACACAGGCCACAGTCATTGTTGCCATTCTGTACGCAATCCTGTTTGCATCCCATATTTTCACGGCTGCAATGAACTACAATCTAGGGTTCAAGATTGTTGCTGCCCTCATCACTGTGATGACGTTCTCGGTAGGTTTTTGCATTCAAATCATTGGACAATTCCAAGAGACTGAGCAAAAATTACGTTCAATCACTGTTGGATTCGTATTCAGTCTAGCCCTTTCCGTTGGATTATCATGGGCATATGCTGAACAATCGTTCGAGGTTTGGCGTACAATCACTTTTCTCAGCATTGCAGCAGTAGTCCACACCGTTCATCGAACTCTCGTATTGCGAAATGGAGAGTGAGGATGGGTTGAAGTACATTCGCCCAGTGTAATGTACATGGCGGATTCACCAGTATCCACGCACGACCCAAAAGATGCAAGCCAATCCTCAGATCCTTCTCCTCAAGAGCAGAAGAAAATGGAACAAGCATATGCGCAAATGAAGCGCAAGATGACCATGCAGGAAATCAGTAAGAACATCAAGCATAAGGTGATGGTTTTATCGGGCAAAGGTGGTGTTGGTAAATCGACAGTCTCTACTGGCCTGGCTCTCTCTTTGGCGCAAAAAGGACTTTCAGTAGGCATTCTTGACATCGATATCACCGGGCCAAATGTACCGAAGATGATGGGACTCGATGGTCGCCGACTGCATGTCGAATCTGGACGAATCCACCCTGCTCAAGGGCATTTAGGGGTTAAAGTCATCTCGATGGCTTTCCTACTCGACAATGAAGATACACCTGTGGTTTGGCGAGGACCAATTAAATTAGGCGCAATCCAACAATTCATCGGCGATGTCGAATGGGGAAATCTTGACTATCTCATTATCGACTTCCCACCTGGTACATCGGACGAACCTCTCACGGTTGCTCAATCACTTCCAGATATTGACGGAATGGTCATTGTGACCACTCCACAAGATGTTGCGCTCCTTGACAGTCGCAAATCGATTACGTTTTCTGAATCACTCAAAGTACCTGTATTGGGAGTTGTCGAAAATATGAGTGGCTATACTATTTCTGGAAAAGCTGCACCCGGAACAGATATTGAAATCGCTGCTCCCGCAGGAAAAACCGCGAAAACCACCTCTGATGAAAATGGAGCATTCAGCGTAACTCTGGATATCTTCAAAGAAGGCGGAGGGAAACTTACTGCCGAAGAATTTGGAGTGCCCTTCCTTGGAGCACTTCCATTCGACCCTGGTTTTGTTCGTGGAGGAGACGATGGTGTTCATCGAATCGTGAGCGAACCAGAAGGTGCTTCAGCAATTGCATTTGAGGCAGTTGTCGCCGCTTTACAAGAACAGATTGTTGACGGTGAATCAGCAGGTCTTGAAATCATTTGATGGTGAAATCCATGACTGACGGAATGCCGAAAATGACCCGTTTTGAGCGAAGAGAACTCGACGCTCAAATCACATATGAGGACCAATCACAATTCGAAGTCACCTATGACGACTTACGTCATGCTTGCCCTTGTGCAAAATGTTCTCCAATGAGAAATGATGATGAAAATAGTAAAAAATTGCGTCGTCAGGTGGAGGCCCATCCTAATGAAAAGCCGAACGTTCGTACCGTTGGAAATTACGCTTTAGGTTTTGAATGGACACACGGATGTTCGAGCGGTATCTATCGGTATGAACGCATCTGGGATTTGGCAAATCGTAGAGACCCTGACAATGGCAAACCGTATGTCCACGGAGCATGGTGAGCCAAATACAGCCTAGGGTGATATTTACCTGCGAGGTTTCATGTGTTGCGTCCATTCCCGTAGGGTTGAGGTTAAGCAATGGACGGCATCTATCTGACTTGGTTGATTAGTGCTCTTTCACTCGGAGTCATCTTGTTGCCAGTGTTCAAACCTCCTTGGATGAAAATTACTCTTCCCACATTCGTTGACTTCTTTCGCCGTTATTGGGCCCATATCGCAATTGTGTTTATTATTTACAATTCAAAAGACCTTCTTGACCAATTGGACCGGATACTCATCGCCAATACTGGCCTTGACATGACGCCTTTAGTTTATGGAATTGAAGGGAGTCTGGTGTTAGAAGTCCAGCAGATGTTCAAAGCAGAATGGTTGACTGTGGCGCTTACTCATTTTTATGTGGCAGGTTTCATGTTCATCTGCTATGTTTCAGTATTCTATTTCGCCTTCTTTGATGACCGTTGGATTGCCGATAGAATGACTTTGAGTATCGCATGGGTATACATATTGGCAATTCCGTTTTACTTGTTTTTCAATGTAAGAGTCACTGGAGACTATGTCCCTGGAATGGAAACGCTAGCCTATGATTTAACTCCTGAAATTAGCGATTGGTTCCGAAGAATTGATCCGTTTACAAACGGAATGCCATCCCTTCACATCGGAATCCCATTTGCTGTTTGGTTGTGTCTTACTCGTTTCGATGAAGACAGAAGATGGAACAAATACCGCAGCATGGTCTTTGTTTACATTCTCATTACTGCATTTGCCATCATTTATCTGGGCATACACTGGTTCTCGGATATCATTGGAGGTATGTTGATTGCAGCCTTAGCAGTTTCAGCGGCTGATAAAACATCTGATGGATGGTGGAAGCTGTTTGATGAACGGACAATGAACGCCCGTTTCGTTACTTTACTCACCAATCCAAGAAAAGCGTATTCAATTGTATCTCGAAGAACATCTGTCTTCTTTCGCCGATTCCTAAACCCTGAAAGTAGAGAAACCGGAATCATGGCATTGGTCGTGTTTTTACTGATGTTTTCAATAATCACCTGGGACTTGAGCGATCAATCGCTTCCTGCTGATGGAATTGAAGCACCACAAGGTGTTGCTACAGATGGAAGTTGGATGGCGACCATTGACAACCGCTCAACGGGTCCAGTGATTATTGTTCACGACCTGTCAGATTTAACGAGCAACTGGGAATTGATGAACGGAAGTATAGAATTGGATTCACCTTACACCATCACAGGTTCACATTTGGCCGTAGCAAATCAATCGGAATTGGTTTTGTACAATCTCAATGGCCTCACTGACAACACGCTCCCTGTGCTGAATATACCAATGCCACGTCCAGACGACATCTTGCTTACAGGAGCTGGAACAGTTCAATACATCATCACGTTGTCAAACGGTAATTTAAGCGCTTTTGACATCTATGGAAACAATGTTTCTCTTGGCTTTGAAAATGGAAACATCGAACTTGTTCGTTCTAACGGATTGGAGTTAGCCATGGTGATGGACAATTCACCTACAAAAATACAATTTTCTCGTATTGGTTCAATAGGTTCAATCACCATCAACGACATCAATGCCTCTGCCCCTGAAGAACAGGATGAAATTCTCGCTGAATGGAATACTCCAGTCGACATGGATAATGCGACGATTATCGACTTTGTTTTTGATGACCAATTCCTAGCAGCAACAGTCAACGTCACAGCAACAGACCGCTTGGTCGTCTATAACCGCACGAACGACCAGCAATGGTTGGCTAGCGATGCAAAATATGCGGTAAGTGACCCTTCGATGAACGATGGAATACTGGCTTGGTCGATACGCGACCACCTTGACCCTACCAAACCTTTGAACAAATACATGGATGGTGAAATTCAATTCGTCAATCTTACGAACAATCATACCCAATTGTTGACATCAGACGCACTGCACCAATGGAATCCACATGTATTAGAGAACCATTTGGTGTATTTTGAAGAAGATGCAGATGGAGAAACAACCATCCACATTCATTCTTGGACTCCAGAACTAACGGTGTACTCGAACATCATTTTGCAAATTGGAATCATCATCGGTGTTCTCCTTGTGTTCTTATTCGTGGTCCAAAAACAGTCGGAACTGCGTCAAACTCGAAAATCGAGCGAAGAAGAATAATCATTTCTTGATACTCAGCATTCGTTCCAGCGCCATCAGAGAACCTTCTTGTATCTGCTTTGGAACCTTAATTTGATTTGGCATCTCGCCATCAACGATTCTTTCAAGGACGTCCATGAGGTACGCGGGGTGAATCATGTACATTGTCGAGCAAGGGCAAATCTCTTCATCGAGACATTCAATGTGTTTGTCTGGATGCTCATCTGCGAGTCTTGCAACCATGTTGATTTCTGTTCCAATCGCTATTTGCGAGCCGGATGGTAACTGAGCTACGAAGTTACGGATGTATTGAGTTGAACCGTTGGCATCGCTTGCAGCGACCGTCTCGATGGGACATTCAGGATGAACCACTACCACGCCATCTGGATGCTGAGACCTAAAGTTTTCAATTTGAGATGGTGTAAATCGCTTGTGAACTGAGCAGAAACCATGCCAAAGAATGATTCTGCTCCCGTTGAGTTCACCCATTGCACCAATTCCGGGGGTCCATGTCGGCATTAAATCGAGAGGTATTCCCATGGCATGACCGGTATTCCTACCAAGATGTTGGTCGGGGAAAAACAGCACTGCACCGTGGGGTCCGGCTCTGTCAAAGGCCCAATTAAGAATGCCTTGGGCGTTGCTCGAAGTACACACGATTCCACCATGTCGGCCCACGAAATCCTTCAAATCCGCACTGCTATTCATGTAAGTCACAGGTACCAGAAACCTGTCGTTCGGGCCTGCTGGTGCGGTTGGGTCGTCTCGCTCAATAGGATCGTTAAGTCCCGCCTGTTCCAGTAGGTTGCCCCACGCAGATTCAACCTCAGTAAGCGTCGCCATATCTGCCATTGAACAACCTGCTCGCATGTTTGGCAGAACAACAATTTGTTCGTCGCTGGTGAGAATATCCGCAGATTCTGCCATGAAGTGAACTCCGCAGAACACGATGTACTTTGCATCCGATTCCGCTGCTTTTTGACTCAGCATGAATGAATCTCCAAGGAAATCAGCATGCATGACAATACTGTCTCGTTGGTAATGATGGCCCAAGATAAGTAAATCATCCCCGAGTTGAGCCCGAAGTTCGCCAATTCGGTCTGAAATGGCCTGTTCTTCGGGCGAAAGTGAGGTGTCCATGAAATCCACGGAACACATTGGAAGCGAAACGGTCATCGTGGCTCAACACTGGGACGATGTCGCCCCTTTTGAAACAAACCTTTGGTGAAGCGTTGATAAATATGGACCTAAAGCCCTCATCATGGCCTTTGTACCATCGGAGCGACTGCACCTTGGTGCAGAAGCTGAAGTTTGGTCTGGGACGTGGATGGGACGAGATGCAGTTCGCAAGTTACGAAGACCTCGGAAATGGCGTCATCCGGACCTTGACCACCGTCTAGGATACCGAAGAATGATGAGTGAATCTCGTCTGTTAATTCGGCTTAAACGCTCAGGTGTTAATGTCCCGGCGGTACTCGACCTTGATCCAGAATTTGGACGAATTATTTTACAGAAAATGCCAGGAGTTCCGCTCATAGAACTGCTGCGTGATTCGAAGGTGCCTGAATCGCTTCGGATAACAGCACTTCGAAACACCGGCGCTTTAATCCGAAGGTTGCACAGAGAAGCGATTACCCATGGAGACCTTTCAACCAACAACATCATTATTGACAAACAAGGTAATCCTGCATTGATTGATTTTGGATTGGCTGCAATTGATTATGAAGTCGAACGGTTTGGAATTGACCTTCATGTCATTGATGAAATTCTTGGAGCATCTCATCCCGAACATCCTGGCGCCATTGACACCTTGCTTGAAGGATATTCATCAGAAGAGACATCTCTAGGACCGCCTCCCGAACAATCGGGTGGTGCGGTTCCAACCGCAGGTGAAGTGTTGAAACGTCTTGATGATGTTCGGTCAAGAGTTCGATACCATGGATGATTATTCCATGAGAAGTCGTAATTCTTCCAAACTTCGCAACTCTGCAAGATATATTTGCTCGATGGCATCGTACATCTCTTGGTCACCAATTGACTCGATTTCAATCATAATAGAGCCGTATACTGCAGCGGCCTTGGTCTCTGTTTCAAGTGAATGAACCAGCATTTCATCGTAAAGTGTGGTGTGAATAATGGGATGAGAGTTCCTTTCAGTGACGGGAATTCCACCAAGTTTAACGATTGCTTTTCGCACAATGTCTGCGTGCATGGTCGATTCATTTGCCTCGGTCGTAAACATCGGAGACAATTGTAGCCGATGAATGCCGCGAATGTTTGCTGCGTAGTGAGCATACATATTTGCGGCTCGTAATTCCCATCCAAGGGCTTCATTCAATGTCTCAATGAGATTGTGTTCAGTCATTCTATCAACTCTTAGGGATAACGAAACTATTGTTGGCGTCTTTCCTCATGTCAATGAAGAATGGAGTCCTACATAAAGGCACTTCATTACACGAATGCCGACTCTGCAAGTTTCCATCCGATTAGAGCCATAAGTGGACAAAGCAGCATAGTAAGAGCGATGTACAGGACTGCTGAACTGCCCTGTCCTTGATCAAACATTTCAATCGTTTCAACTGAGAATGTCGACATGGTTGTGAATGCCCCTAAAACGCCTGTTCCAAGCAACAAAGCAATGTTTGTGGAAAGCATATTCTGAGCGAGTGCTACGGCAACGATTCCGAGTAAAAACGAACCAATGATATTGACCGAAAGGGTCGCATAAGGAAACGATTCGGTGCTGATTAATTCACTGGCAGCATAGCGAAGTGTTGCGCCAAGTGCCCCCCCTAGAGCAACAATCCCAATCTGTTGTAGCATGATGCGTGCTTGGTGGGACTACCTTTGAAGCCTCGCGAGATATTTCATACGAGGATATGTTTTTGCACCTATACCTCAATATGCAGAACACCTACCCGCGCTATGACTCGGACCATCTGGTTTCTCACTGGAAATATTGGAAAATTGAAAGAGGCAAGCAACCACCTCGAGCCGCTCGGTTACTCAGTCAAGCACCTGAGTATTGATGAGGGGGAAATTGTTGAACCTCAGGTTGACACATTAGAAGAGGTAGCCCAATCAAAAATAGCTCAAGCATTGAAACACCTTCCAGACGGTGAGAACACTCAGGACATGATTTTAGTCGAGGATGCGGGGCTGTTTGTCGACGCATTGAACGGTTTCCCAGGAGTGTATTCGTCATATGTCTTGAATACCTTAGGATGCGGTGGCATCTTACGATTACTTGAGCACCTCAACAGTGAAGACACCGTCCAATCTGCTCAACTTCGTTCTGCAGAATTCCAAGCAGTCGCTGCTCTGTGGATGAACGGTGAAATATTGTACGGAAACGGTTGTTGCCCAGGATGGATTGCCTTGCAAAGTAGTGAAGGAGAAGGTTTTGGATTTGACCCTATTTTCACCCCCTCGGATTTGGACGATACAGGAGAGCCGCTTCCCCCCGGTCAATACGGTGAGAAAAGTACTCATGGCAAGACATTCGGAGCGATTTCAATGGATGAGAAACAAGCCTATAGCCACCGAAGTAGGGCATTGGATGACTTACTGCGGCAATTGCCATCAGCATGATAAGTTACAACCAACTGGACTGATGTGAGGGACATGGGATTCGCACGCTCTGTCATAGGTATTGGTGCTCTATGCGTTGCTGTGTTTTACTTATTTAACGCCGGAAACCCGGCTATTACGAATACGTTCAAATGGATGTGTATTGCAACAATCCTAGTTTTATCTTTGATGTGGATTTCCATGGGAACTCCAAAACAAACCGCACGAAGACCACAAGCAATATCCAACCCAACACCGGCAGAGGTAAGCGAAGTTGTTGAAGAAGAATCCAACGGTGTTGACATTCCTGAACCGGTCACAGAAGACTCTCTTGACGGCGCCACCCTTCGTGAGAGAAAACTCGCCAAAATTCAGTCTGCTCAAGCCGTACAAGAAGAGATGTTGGTTGCACAACTCGATGAAGCAGAACTCGACGGTGAAGAACTCGTCGAAGTTACCATAGAAGATGTACATGTAGCCGATGAATTCGTTGTTGAAGTGAGTCCTGAATCTGTTGAAAACGCAGATATTGCAATGTCGATCAACAAGCGTAAAATCAAGCACGATGAAATTCGAAAGAGAATCGAATTGCGCAGACGCGGTCAACTTGCCGATATTCGTGCATCCACTGCACGTATGTGGGAGGAACAAACTGCGGGTGAAGACTTGGTGAAGCTCTTACAAACCCCAGGTCACGGACACGCTGTACTTGATTCACCTCTCAATCCCACGCCAGGTCACGTCTATGGGGCAACTTTCATTCGGATTGATGATTCACGAATTCTCAAACTCCGAACTCCACTCGACGACGGATTCCAACAGGTCACAAAGAAACCTGAGCCTGCATTGCCTCCGCTGGTTGGACCCAACGGCCTCCCACTACCTCCACTCATTCCGACGGATGGTGAACCTCTTGCCCTACCACCTCTCCCAATGCCGGATGCAAGTAATGCACTTGCTCTACTTCGTGAAGAAATAAACGAATCAGATTGAATACGGGTCAACATTCAAGTGGAGACACATTGAGTTACAAATGAGTTGAATGACGACGATGAGCCCAGTCAATCGCGATTCAAACCCACAGAATCGTAATCTGGCCATACTTGGCTTAGTACTGGTCAGCATCGCACCGACAATTTCTGTAACGACAGGTTTCGTATTCAAAGCAGGGATTTGGGCCATCATTGTCTTTGTGTTCACCAAGGCGTGGGTGTTTGGTCTTCCCGGTTTTTGGCATCTTCAAATCGAGAAACAGCCTTTCTCATGGTCACCAGCTGAAAAAGGTGGATGGGGGATGTCGCTTCTACTTGGAGTTGGCATGATTGTTACTATTTGGGCGGCATACTATCTGCTTGGTGAACAGATGCTACAGCCTGATGCTTTGAAATCAATTCTGTATCCTGTTGGCTTAACGGTTCCATGGAAGTTAGCCGCAGCAATCGTGTTTTGGGTATTCATCAATTCGGTACTTGAAGAGTATGTTTTCCGATGGTTCATCACTTCCAAAATTGAGCAGTTTGTGAATGGCAAATGGCGAGCAATATTCGTCTCTTCAGGTATCTTCACCATCCACCACTCCATTGCCTTGGTGTTTTTCCTCGACCCACTAGGGGCAATCATCGCTTCGATAGGTGTCTTTGTTGGCGGCTCAATCTTTTCTTGGCTATATCTTGAATATCGAAGCATATGGGTGGCATGGGTTGCTCACGCATGTGCTGATGTCGCCATCTTTGCCATTGCTTGGGAACTTATTGTGGGCTTCTAGGGCGGTTGCCTCAATCATTCGCATTAAGAATTCGAAAGTTTATACTTCTCAACTCTCAATAATTCCAACTTTGATAGGCCGAAAATGGCTCAAAAGGGGACATCCCTCAAGCCCTTAAAATAGTGTAGGCACATAATGAAAATGTAGGCTCAGAGAGCTGAAATCAAAGGTGAAAAATGTTCGGTTAATCGCTCCTAAGACGTTTATCGGTAATGCCATGGTAAAGCCATGGCAAAGCCATAAACAAATTGGAGAGAAAAATTATGAGAACGAACCGACATATTAAGGCCCACCACAACGGGAAGAACCGAAGAACTGGACGTAAGTCCAGCGAGCGCAGGAACAACAAGGCTCCAGCGAAAGCCAACAGCGAGCATGCAGAGAGCGTGCGTATGCAATGGGTTGCTGCTAAGCGACTTGAGCAAGAACGAAAGGTTGCTGAGAAAGCGAAGGATGACGTACCGTGCTGTGCAAACGAGGCTGCTCAAAAAGTTACAAACTTGCGGCTACTGCGCGAACTGCAGTCGACTGTTTGTGATCGCATATGGAACGAACTGCGTGGCCGCTGGGAAGGTGTCCTTCCACGCGCATTTGTTCGAAAGAATGCTAAGCACATGCCTCATTTTCTCGATTTTGCTCGTGAGAACGGTTACAGGAACCGTTAGATCGGTTGACAAAGAAAAAAGAGGGGCATCAGCCACCACGATTACTGATGTTCCCATTCGGGTGATGTTCGATTGAGGAAGGCGTTGACGCCAATCTCTTTGTCCTTGGAATCAAACAGTCCAGCGAAAGCCTCTGCCTCAATGGCTACGCCTTCGGTCAGTCCTGTTTCTAAAGCAGCACGAATTGTTGCCTTACCGACCCGAAGTGTGTGAGACGATTTACTACCGATCGTTTGTGCCATTGCCAAGGTAAAGGAATGAAGTTCTTCCGGAGTGCATACATGATTAGCCAAACCAATTCTGTGTGCTTCGTTCGAATCAATCATGTCTCCAGTCATAATCATCTCCATGGTTTTACCTAAACCAATGAGTTGAACCAATCGTTGAGTAGCTCCGTAACCTGGAATGAGTCCAAGATTTATTTCTGGCGTACCAAATCGAGAACGGTCGCTGGCAATTCGAACATCACATGAACACGCAACCTCACAACCACCGCCAAGTGCAAACCCATCAACCATTGCGATGGTTGGCTTACTGAGATTCCATAATGCCTCAACAGCATTGTTGGCAAACATTACGCGGATGTCGTCACTACGCTTACCGACAAACTCGGTGATGTCTGCGCCCGCGACAAAGGCATTCGGTTTAGCTCGCTTACCTTCCGGTGCTGGATTTGGTTGCGCTCCTGTGATGACAACCACTCGTACTGAATCAGTGGATTCAACCCACGCGACCATCGCTTTGAGACTTGACATTACATCTGCATTTAACGCATTCAATTTATCCGGTCGATTGATGGTCACCCAGGCGATGGAGCCAGCGTCTTTTTCTTCACTTACGGGATATATTTCGATGGACAAGACATCGGATTGCGGTGCGCTCATGTCACTCCGAAGGAGTTTCAGTTCATCATTTCACCGACCGATAATTCGTTCATCTTCAAGCGACCAAGAACTCAAAGACCACCACCGTTTAGTAGCGTCATGGTTGAACCGGCTGCCCCACTTGTCAAAGCAGAAGATATGGCCAAAAAATACGGCGACTTCATCGCACTCCATCCACTCAATGTCGAGGTGCATTCAGGTGAGTTCTTCGGTGTTTTTGGACCAAACGGAGCGGGAAAATCGACGTTTATCAAACTCCTTACCGGCCAATTGCGCCCGAGTAAAGGGAGAATAGAAATTCTTGGAGTAGATGCAGTCTTGGACCCTCAAAAGGTCAAAGCAAACATCGGGATTGTACCTGAATCGGAGTCTCCGCCGTCTTTTTTGACGCCCTATGAATTTCTTGAATTCGTTGCGAAGTTGAGAAGTGTAGACCAAATTCAGGAAAATGTCGAACACTGGATTGACTGGTTTGGCTTGGAAGAAAAGCGTCACACAATGTGCAAGGATTTGTCGAAAGGACAACGACAGAAAGTCATGCTTGCTGCAGCATTCATCCACAAACCAAAGTTGTTGTTTCTCGATGAACCTTTCGCCAATCTTGACCCGATTTACCAACGCAAATGCCGCCAATGGCTGTTGGAACATGTCAAAAATGGAGGAACAATTTTCCTCTGTTCGCACGTTCTTGAAATGGCTGAACGTATGTGCAACAGAATGGCCATTATCAACAACGGCAAAGTGCTTGCTGCAGGGACAGTGAAAGGCCTCAAACAATCTGATGAAGAAACACTTGAAGATGTCTTTATTCGATTGGTTGGCCGCTCCATTGAAGATGTTGAACGGCTAAGCGATGAAGGAATCAAAGACGGAGAACACGAGGAGGAGTGAAAGATGACTGGAGTAAAGGTCGTCTCTAGAGACTGGAATGAAGTGGCTGGCGATGAACATTCATCGAATGCCCCACTTGGCACCAGTTCTCACGACCAAGTACTTCACGAACCACTGCGCGGCTGGGATGCGTTTTCAGCCACATTTCGAGTGATGTTCAAGGAGGAGGGGCGCAAAAGCATCGAGTTTGCTAAAAAACGTCAAATCGTACTGTTTCCCCTTTTGCTAACTCTAGTGACGGCCATCTCAACCATCGGACTGCAATTTCTTGTTGGTGATTCATCTGCTCAAGTCAGTGATATTGATTCGAAAACCTTCAGTTGGAATGAATTACGATTTGCATTGCACTTACCGCTGTTGATGTTTAGTCTTGGCATGGGGACATTTGCTTTCATGGGCCATGATGCGATCGTTCACAGAGCTGGAACCAAAAACTACCTTTTGGCAGCCCCAGCCCTCCAACCACTACCAAATTCTGTTGCTCATTTCGCTTATTTTGTCAAAGATTTGTGTTTCTATGTGATGTTGATTCTCTCTCCTGTTGTCGCAGGAATGGCAATCGGCATCCTACTGGAATCTGTTGCAGGAATTTCAACACCTCTTCAGTGGTCGAGTCTTCCGTGGACCTGGTTAGCGATGATTATAACTTTAGCACAAGGTTTGGCATTGGCATTCTTCGCCTCTGCCCTTTGGATGAGAGGAAGGCCATATACTGTACTTGGGCCGGTTCTTATCGTTGCCATCGGCATTGGAATTGGGCTAGGCCAATTGGATATTCGCTCACTACTTTGGGGTTTGAATGTTCAATCCTCCCAAAACGTCATTACTGCGGTTTTGGCACTAGGTGGAAGTTTAGGAGTTGGATTGCTATCGTCCGCTCTTATCATCGATGATTTTGATGTTTCAGTGGTCGAACGCAAAGAAATGTTTAGGCCAATTTACAATCGCCTGAGATTCCTTGGACGCGGGGAAATTCGACTTATTGTAGCCAAAGAATTTGTTGATTTGTTCCGTTCTGGCTCGATTAAGAAAATGACTGTATCCTATGCTATACCGTTGTTAGTTCTACTTGGAATGGCTTGGCTGGTTGATTTTGCTGAAGCGCCTATTCCAATCAATTTACTTTCCTACGCCCCTTTCCTGGGATTCTTTGGATTCAACTTTTATTCTTGGTTAACCATACTTGACTCTCCTGAATTCATGAATGGCCTTCCCCTTAGGGTGCCACAACTCATCCGAGCAAAAGTAGTGGTGTATTTCCTTGCAACCTCATGGATATCACTCATTTTTATCGTGCTGATGGCTTGGAGGCTGGATGAGTGGACATCGTTACCTACAAGCATCATAGTGATGTTTGCCAACTCCATCTACATCGTGGCCCTTACAGCCTTTTTGATGGGGCTTCGACCGAACAAAGCGATTTTTGATGCTTCAATCATGATCTGGTTTTGGATTGGAACGGTCGTTCCCCTCTTGCTGCTGTTCTTGTTATCCTTTACTCAAGGCGATGTCTCATTGTACGGCAATTGGTGGGAACGGGCATCTCAAGACGGTCTTGCAGCAACTTCAGCAATGTACGATCAAACCACGGTAGAGCAAGGATACAAGGGCATGATTACTATTTCGATTGGCCTTCTGTTTGCCTCAGCGTTATTGTGGAAATTGATGGACCGCCGGTGGGGCAAAGCTGAGTTTTCAAATTGATGATACGGCCGTTCTACCAGGGGTATCTTGATGAGCAATCGTCTACCACGCCTCAGCATGGCAAGAGTCGTTGCGGTTTGCGGTATGCCTGGCTCAGGCAAAGGCGAATTTGCCAGTGTTCTGCACAATCGCAACATTCCCGTTCTGTCGATGGGAGACATGGTTCGTGCGGAAGTTCGTCGGTTGGAACTCGAAGAAAGTCCCGGCATATTTGGAGAAATTGCTGCTCAGTTGCGTTCCGAACACGGCGAAGATGTACTTGCTGTACGTCTTGCTGATGCCGTTGATGAACTTCTCCAAACAAATGATATCGTTCTAATTGAAGGCATGCGAGGCACTGCCGAGCGTGTTGTGTTTGAACAACGGTGGAAGGAGAAGTTCTACTCGCTGGCAGTCGATGCTACGCCCGATACTCGCTTTACTCGAATCCAAAATAGAGGCCGCTCCGAGGACGGAGACCGCACTGCGTTCGAAATACGAGATACTCGTGAACGGGGTTGGGGCCTTGAATCCATCATCGGTGAAGCGGATTTTTTAATCGACAACAATGTCAATTTAGATGAATTTCAAAAGTCCTGTGAAGAATGGCTTTCTGACTTTCAAAACAGAGATTGAACATGCTGGGTAAAATAGCCTCTTGTGGAGAAATTATTCTGCTCGCAGGTGACGGTTTTCGGGGTGTTTTCCACCCAAGTGTTATAGTTGGCCATAGCGTGTGATAAATTGCTTCGGCAGAGGGTGCGCGTATGGCAAGAAAACAAAACAAAGGTGGTGGCAAGCGTCAGCGAGCCAAACAACGTGCCCAGTATGACGAACTCGACAAGTATCCAGTCCTGCCTCCGCATGCCTTTGCACGTATCGTTCGTGACAAACAAACTCTGAACATCATCTACCAAATTATCGAACCTCCGATGACCAAGAAAGAACAAGAATATCGTGATGAAATTCTCGATATCTTCATCCGCTCACTTACTGCTAACATCGAAGAAATTGATGCGAACCCGGAGGCCTACATCCGTACAGCAATGGACAAAGTGATCAAAGCCTACGGCATGAAAATCAACAAGAAATCAAAATCTAAGATTTTTTACTACCTGCGCCGTGACTTGATTGGATACGGGCAAATGGATGTTCTCATGAACGACATCAACGTAGAAGATATTTCTCTTGACGGAACAGGTGTTCCCATTTTCGCATATCATCGAAAGTTCGAATCGGTGGAAACCACATGCGTTTGGAACACTGACCATGAACTGGAATCGTATGTCATCAAACTCGCTCAGCGTTGTGGAAAGCACATTTCTGTCGCTGACCCTTTGCTGGATGCTACGCTGATGGATGGTTCTAGAATCGTCATGAAACTCGGCCACGAGATTTCGACTCGTGGTTCAGCATTCTGTATTCGACGTTTCAAGGACGACCCGTTTTCACCAGCAGATATCGTTGCTTTCAGAACAATGTCCTCCTTGATGGTCGCTTATCTTTGGATTGCGTTCCAAAATGAAGTTCCGATGCTGTTTGTCGGAGGTACTGCATCAGGAAAGACGACAACGCTCAATGCAATGTGTATTTTTATTCCTTGGCAAATGAAGATTGTATCCATAGAATCGACCCGTGAAGTCAACATCCCTCAACCAAACTGGGTTCCAGGTTTAACCCGGCAAGGTTTCGGTGGAGAGTCCACCGACGGTGTCATCGGGGAGTTCGAGTTGCTCAAGGCGGCCCTTCGTGAACGGCCAGAATACATCATTGTCGGCGAGATTCGAGGTGCTGAAGCATACGTTCTGTTCCAAGCCATGGCGACTGGCCACTGTGCATATTCAACGGTTCACGCCGACTCTGTACCATCACTTGTTCACCGATTGGAGAACAAGCCGATTGACATCCCGCGTGTTCTGTTGCCTGCTCTTGAAGCCTGTGCAATTCAAATTCAGACCCGTATCAACGGTAAGCGTGTTCGAAGAACCAAGCAACTTGTAGAAATTGTCGGAATTGACCCGAACTCGCTTGAAATTATCACCAATGAAGTGTTCCGTTGGGACGTAACAAGTGACGATTTCATCTTCAGTGGAAAGTCGTATGTTCTGGAAAAAATCATGGTTAAACTCAACTATTCTCAAGACGACATGCGCCGTGAGTTAAGAACCCGAAAGCGAATCCTTGAGTGGATGGTTTTGAACGACATCCGAAAAGCGGACCAAGTGTCTCAAATTGTCACTGAATATTATGTTCGGCCAACTGAGATTCTTGCACGAGTCGATGGACTTCGTTGAAATTTAGTGGACGTGATTGGATGGACTTAACCACATGGCAAAGGATTTGTAATCGAGTCCTTGGTCGTGCACTTCGAAAGCGAGCACGTCGTGACCAAACACTTTCCGATAATTTAGTCAAAGGCGCGATGCCGATGATGCCCGAAGTTTATCTTGCAACGGCAATCATGACCACCATTGCCATTGCCCTGGTTTCATGGAGTTTCGTCTCGTTGTTTTTCATCCCAGACATTGGAATTATTTCGTATTGGGAAAGCATACAAGACCCCGCTACAGTGGCCTATTGTTTTGAATGGGAGTACTGGAATCAAGACTTGATTGACCCGACCAAACCAGGAAATGGCTGCGATGGATATGCATACCAAGTATTCCCACCACTTCTCAAAGTCGTCATTGTCCTCGTTGGTGGACTTATTATCCCATATGCTGCCTTCAAGTACAACAAAGGCGGTGCTAAGCGAGAAGCAGAACGCCGTGGTTCAATGATTGAGAAGTACCTTCCGTACGCTGCATCATACACTGCTGCAATGTCAGCAGCAAACGCAACTCCGTCAAAGATTTTCAGATCACTTGCCATGAACAAAGACATCTATGGTGACGTGGCCGACGATGCGGCCATGGTGTATCGAGATGTTACCCTCTTGGGTTATGACCTTATTACTGCGATGAAGATGAGTGTTGACCGAGCCGCATCGGTTTGGTTGACAGAATTCTTCCAAGGAATGGTCGGAACACTAACTGCTGGTGGACAACTCAAACTGTACTTCCTCAACAGAGCTGAACACTACATGAGGGAAAACAGAACCCGCCTCCAGATGTTCTTAGAATCCATTGCTCTTTTGGCAGAATCCTACATTGTGGTGGCAGTCGCAATGCCACTGTTCCTCATCGTCATGCTGGTCATCATGTTCTGGGTATCAGGCTCTGGTGCGCAAATGTCTGAAGGAATGCTTTACGGAATCGTCCTTGGATTCGTTCCAATGATTCACATCGCTTATGCAATCCTCGTATGGACCAGCAGCAAGGAACAAGAAATGTGAGAGGAGGTGAATAGATGGCGCGTAAGAAGAAGCAGAAGATCACCGTCAAACTCGATCTTCCGAAAGACGATTCGACACTCACGAAGTTGTATGCAATTCTCTTTGCTTCCATCTTCTTAGGCCTGTGCACTGCGACAGTGTGGGTCACCAATTCAGGATTCGTACCCACAACAAACGGTGAACCGCTGTTCACCAATCTCTACTGTGGAATCACTGCAAAAGACGCAGAAGGAAACCCAAACGGTGACGCTTTTAACACCAATATCAAACCAGATTATTCGGCCAACCAATCGTGTGGTATTCTGCAAGACGCCCCTGACCGTGTTGTGTGGGATGGCGAAGAATGGAAGTCGTTCACAAAACAAGGTAAAAATTTCGATGTCCCCGGAGTCTCATCCGACCAAACCGGTGGAATAAATGTCTTGCAACCCTTGTGGGCGAACTGTAGCGTTGGTGCAGATACACCTACTGACTACATCGTTGCTGTTCGCTCTCAAGATGGCGACATCATTGGCAGCTATGAAGGGACTACAGATACCGACAATAATCCAGACAATGATGGTTGTGAAATATTCATTGGGAACATTCCTGCTGATGACCGCTATGAGTTTGTTGTGTTCTCCAAAGAAGAGGGTAAGCGCCTTTCCAAAGTCACCTTTGACGTCACGGTTCACTATTACGATGGTATTCCATCAAACATGAACAACGCTTCGTTCTGGCTCGGCCCTGAACTCGAGTTGGGGCCAAAGTCGATACGACCTTTCATTTTCCTCAATTTCTTCGGATTAACCTTCTTCTTTTTCCTTTATCCAGCCTCATACTATTGGGAAAGGGTCGAGAACGCAAAGAATGAAGTCGAAGAAAAATTCCCAGATTTCCTTCGAGATTTAGCCGAATACTGGAAAGGTGGTCTTTCGATGACGGTTGCGATTCAAACGTTAGCTACCTCTGAATACGGCGCCCTAAATGACGAAGTCAAGAAAATGTCAGACCAACTCAGTTGGGGTATCAAATTTAGTGATGTCATCAAACAATTTGCTGACCGTGTCGGAACACCACTTGTCCAACGAGCAATTGCTCTCATTGCTGAAGCGGATCGTGCAGGCGGAAAAATCTCTGACATCCTTGTTACTGCCGCTAACGACTCCAGAGAATTGAAGTTCTTAGAAGGGGAAAGAAAACGTGCTATTGGCTCATATATCGCAGTTATTTGGACCTCGTATTTCGTTTTCCTAGGCGTGATTGTAACGCTGGCTGTCGTGTTTATTCCTGCTATTGCCGGTTCTAATTCAAGTGGTGAGGAAGGTGGCGACAGCGGTGGTCAAACCATTGGAAACATGACCATTCGAAACATCGACCCACTGTTTTTCTTGACGGTGTTCTACTACGGCGTAACCATGCAAGCGGTCGGTAACGGCACCATGGCAGGATTGATGTCAACAGGTCGTTTCTCAACCGGATTCAAGCACTCAGGAATGATGATTGTCGTGTCCTTGTTTGTGTTCAACCTCCTAGCTTTCACTCCAAACCTCATTGGTGTTACTGAGGTTCCTGGTCTTAATCCATCAACTGGGACCTTTGTCCCATCACCGATTTTCTTTGGTGGGTGATGAAGTGCGTAGAGATGATGATGCACAAATTCACATCCTCGAGATGCTGACACTGTTTTGGCTGTTCTTTATGTCTGCAACCTTCCTTATTCGGATCCAAGTGCCTGATGCTCCATCGGTTGCTCATGATGCTGCCTTGGAACTTGCTGGTGACGATGCTTTTCGGTATGGAGTCGGGCTTGAGGCGGAGGTCTCCGGCGAAAACCGTTTGAGTGAACTGCTTGAAAATGGGGAACTCGAAAAGGCATGCCTCTTGCTCCAGAGTTCAATCTCTGCTGGTAATGAGGCAAACTGTTGGCTAGCGCAAAACAGTGGTTCAGCAGCGCCCTACGGGAATACGGGTTCTCCTAATGGTGAAACCGTGACGGTCCATCACCTCCTAGCCATTGAAAGCAACTCTTGGACCGTTACACTTGACGTATGGAGCAGGGGAGGGAACAGCTGATGCGTACCCATTCCTCAAACAACTGTGAAGATCGTGACGCTGGTCAGATGCTGTTAGCGACTGGCGTGGTGCTGTTGATGTCATTATTGTCAATGGCCATCTTTGGCGTTAAAGTTGCTGGCCTAACCATGCCTCACGATACCGCTTCTGATGGCGTTCTAGTCACCTCTTCTGAAGTCATTGATGCTGTACCGGAACTAACAGACTCGCGCACCCAACAATGGATTATTGGTGGCATGGAGCCACTAGAGGCTGGTGAAATTGCCTTCCAAAGTGTCCATGACGACATTCTCTATCATGGTGAATTACGCGGAATTGAAATCAAACTCATCGATATGCAAGTGAACGAAACATCTGCTACAACGCTTCAGTTTAATGCTGAATTAGGAATTTCAGACGGCTCCGCAATGTTGACAATTCCGGTCTCATTCGAAGTGACGCATGTTTAACGGCGTTGAGAATGTTCATTCCAAGCCAAATCCATGAGATGCTTGATTCTGTCTGTGTCTTTGTTAATTCGAGACAAATCTACAACCGGCCATGATGAGATTTTTGCTCGTTCAATCAGTCCATCTTGAATAGCTCGAATCCTTGGAAAAGCCGCTAGATATCGATCAGCCCTACGGAACGAATGGGCATCACGAGATCGAATCATTGAACGATGACGGTCTTCTTCACTCACCGTCATGACCAATCCAAGAGCAATACCTCCTGCATCACGCCAACTGCGCAATAGGCGTTCACTGGGATTGATGTGAACTCCTTCTATGAGCAGGTCAATGCCTTCGCGCCGAGCACGGTCGATGGTAGCAACAATTCCTGTCTCCACAGCTTGGCAGGTTTCGAGCCAATCGATCACTGGTTCACCAGAATCACCACGAGAAAAAGAAGAGCGATGCAATGCTGCTTGACTACGCTCTTCATCACAGGAGCGCATAATTTCTCGAACTGCATCGGTTGATAGAAGCCGCGAAAAATTACTTTCTGCTGCGAGTTGAACTGATGCAGTCGACTTGCCAGTACCGGTCGCACCCGCAATAACGAGTAGACGCGGGGCTCTATCTGCAATGGTTCGTGCGGCAGCATCTGCCAAACCAATATCTCGAGCCATGAACAAACCACATTATTCTGCTTCAAGAGTCTTTTCGCATTTGTCACCGCTTTCCTGTTCTTTCCCGTGAAGTCTTTGCAAGCGAATGCCTTTGAGGGGACAGCACTTGGAGCAGAATATGAGCGCAGAAAAAATGTCAATTGCTGGTGAATGGTGTGAAGCAGAAGATGGAGCGACGGCAGAGATTCTCAACCCTGCTACAAGCGAAATCATAGCAACAACTCCCAAAGCAACCTTGGGTGATGTTCATCGATGTGTTGATGCGTCGAGAACTGCTTTCGAAGATGCTTCTTGGAAAGCAATGGACCCTGCTCAACGTGGACGAATTCTCAACAAAATGGCCCAAGCCACCTACGCCAAAGCAAAGGAACTGGCAGTCATTGAATCGAACAACAACGGAAAGACATTCCGTGAAGCATTGTCAGAAATTCGTTACGGAGCATGGACTTTGGAATACTTCGCAGGATTATCCGATAAAATTGAGGGCAGCACAATTCCAGTACCCGGTAACAGATTGAACTACACATTGAGGCAACCGCTGGGTGTCACCGTTCATATCGTACCTTGGAACTTCCCACTCCAACTGGCAATTCGTTCGATTGCTCCTGCCCTTGCAGCAGGTTGTACCGTTATTGCAAAACCTGCTTCTTGGACTCCACTTTCACTTTTGGCTTGGGCCAAAGCCATGGAAGAGGCTGAGGTTGGACTACCGTCTGGTGTTCTGCAAGTGATTACTGGTTCAGGTGGACTCATTGGAGATGCACTGGCTGGACACAAAGGCGTCGACGGGATTGTACTGACTGGAGGCGTTCCTACCGGACAGACAGTCATGGCTAAAGCCAGTGAAAACCTCACACCAGTCACGCTTGAACTTGGCGGAAAGGGTGCTAATATCGTGTTCTCTGACGCGAATCTACGCTACGCAGCGAAGGCCATATGCTTCGGAATTTTCATGAATGCTGGTCAAATGTGTTGGGCAGGATCTCGTCTCATTGTCCACGAAGACGTCCATGACGAACTTGTAGAAGCTGTTGTTGCTGAGGTCTCGAAATGGAAGGTCGGCCCTGGAATGGCTGAAGGTGTGCGAATCGGCAGCCTTGTTCATCAACAACATCGAGATGAAGTCATGGAGAAACTCCAAGCAGGTCTTGCTATGGGCGGTGAAATTGTATGCGGTGGAAACATCGTTGAAGGTGAAGGAGCCTTCATGGAAGCAACCGTGGTTACCGGCGTGGACAGAGAGAATTTATTGTTCAACGAGGAACTGTTCGGCCCTGTACTTTCGGTTACTAAATTCGGCGAGGACGCAGAGGCGCTTGAACTCGCAAACGACTCCCCGTTCGGACTGCTTAATGGAATTTGGACTCAAAACCTCAGTCGAGCACATACTATGGCCCGAGAAGTCGAAAGTGGAATGGTCTCCATCAATGAGTACCCAATTACATTCCCACAAATCGCCTTCACAGGATGGAAACAGTCTGGAATCGGAGTTGAGCAGAGTCAAGACGCAATGCGTTTCTATACCAAAGTGAAGAACGTAAACCTGAAGCTTTGAGGTGTGGACATGAGCGTTTCTTACAGCGACATGGAACATGGAGTGCGATTGATTCGCTTTTCGGGACAGTCTGCAACTCAGTCATTCTCACGTGAATTTCTACCTCAAATTGCTAAGGCCATTGATGCTGGACTGAGTAACTCTGAAGTTCGCGCCATTGTTCTTACCGGTGAAGGGAAATTCTTCTCCGCAGGAGCAGATATCAATGCGTTTGCCAAGTCGATTGCCGATAATGATGCTCCGCAACTCATACGTGACTTAACTGGTGTCCTTCATCCCCTTCTTGTCCGAATGCGACAATCACCAACCATTAGCATTGCAGCGATTAACGGCGCCTGTGCCGGCGGTGGACTTGGCCTTGCACTAGCTTGTGATGCTCGTATTGCATCACCACTTGGTAAAATGGCAGCATCCTATGCAGGTATGGGACTTTCTCCGGATGGAGGGACAACATGGCTTTTACCTCGACTTGTCGGAGAACAAACGAGTCGTCGATTTTTCCTCGAAAATGAAATCTGGGATGCCGAACAGTGCGCATCACTCGGAGTTGTTGATGCTCTAGTTGAAGAAAACCAACTCATCGATGCTGCCTGCTCTATGGCGCAACGTTGGAGTCAGTGGGGTACACACACCAAAGAGGCAACAAAACATCTTCTACATGTTCAATCGTCCCAAGATTTTGAAACACACTTGAATCATGAGCGCACGTTAATTGAAGCGGCAGGGACTACTGAGGAATTCAAAGAAGGTGTTCATGCTTTCTTGGAAAAACGTAAACCAGTTTTCCACGAAAATTGAGACTTTAGTCTACTCTGGAAGTTCAGTTTCTTCAGCAGAACCAGTCGACCAATCATAGATTCCAAGACCCGTCTTCTTCCCGAGACGCCCTTCTGCGACCAACTTCTCCAACAAAGGATGAGGGGCATATGCGTCATCGTCGAAGGATGCTTGGAGATTTTTGAGAATATCCCTACGAACATCGAGCCCAACCAAATCAGTCAGTGCCAATGGACCCATTGGATGCTTGTAGCCAAGAACCATTGCCGTATCGATATCTTTTGCACTGGCAACTCCATCAGCAAGCATTCGAATCGCTTCATTTCCAAGCACCACTCCCAGACGACTGGTGGCAAAACCAGGAATATCCTTGACCAAAATTGTCGTTTTTCCCATCGCTTCACCGGCTGCTTGAGCCACGTCAATGGTATGTTGGCTGGTCGAATCATGACGCACCAATTCGAGAAGTTTCATGATTGGCACTGGATTAAAGAAATGCATACCAATGACTCGTTCAGGACGAGAGGTTGCTGCTGCGATATCAGCAATGGAAAGTGATGAGGTATTGGTGCCAAGAATTGTATGCTCGGAAACAAGTGAATCCAATTGGGAAAAAATTGAATGTTTGAGGTCGGGAATTTCTGGAACTGCTTCGATGACTAAATCTGCTTCTGCAACTGCTTCAGCCATATCAGAACATGCATAGAGGTTGGCTTGCCACTGTTGCTTCTGTTCTGCGGAGGTTTTTCCACGAGCAATCCCTTTGTCCCAAAAGGCATCGATTCGCTGCATTCCGCGCTCTAGACCTTCCGGAAAGGCATCGAACAAATTGGTCTTCCAACCGCTTTGTGCGCAAACTTGAGCAATTCCTGCTCCCATCGTTCCTGCCCCAATGACTGCTACGCAACGAATCTCCATATCCACCCCAAGGGCAGAGACTTCATGATGATTGCTTGACATCTTGTTGCTTTGTTTGGGCCAGTGCAACACCACCAACAATCAAGATGAAAGCAACAAATAACGAGGCTCCCAATTTTTCGTCAAGCAAAAGATATCCGCTCAGTATGCCAAAGATAGGAACCAAATAGACATACAAAGCACTCTTACCCGCTCCAATGGTGAGTATGCCATCAGCGAACCAAACATAGGAAACCACCGTAGAAAATACCGCAAGGAAAACCATCGCAACCCATCCGTTGTACGAAGGTTCTGGAATCCCAACCATCAACGTCTCAACTGCCATCACCGGAGTAAGCATTGCTAGTCCGATAACCGACGACCATACGGTGAGTTGTAACGGTGAAAGGCAACGGTTTGAGTCGGATGTCGGCTCGGTCATTGCGATCTTCATCTGAATAGTATTACAGGCCCATGCAAATGCTGCTCCTGCGATGAGAACATCCCCGAGTGCACGCTCATAGAACGGAATATCGATGTTTGGAGAGTACAGAAACAAAACCGTAACTCCAGCCAGCCCGAGGGCGATTCCTACTCCAAGTCTCCAGTGCATTGCCTCCTTGAGGAACACAATGGCGAGTAATGCGGTAAAAAAGGGATTGAACGTGATCATCAGCGAGGCATCTCCCGCTGCAGTGTACTTCATTCCAACCATGAAAAAAGCTTGATACAGGCATGTCGAGAAAAACCCAATCCATGCGATGCGCTTCCATTCTGCCCGAGTTGGTACCATCCATTGGGTTGACATTCGTAGATAAACCAGGAACAGACCTGCTGCAATGACATAACGTATCCACGATGCTGCAAACGGTGCAATATCTTGGGCAATTACACGTCCAGCAGGCCAACCAAAGCCCCAAATGACAACGACAATCAGAAGTTTAACGTGAATCCAAACATGGTTCATGAAAATCGCTCCAATCCAAGTTGGAGCATTCGTGAACGGGGAAGACCGATTTCAGGTAGACCCGCAGCAGGAGCGTATTGTTTGAGACCTTCGATACGTGTAACATATAGACCGTAACTTGCGATATCGTTTGGTAGATAGGGCGTGGGCACACCCATGCGAGTCAACGTATTGCACGCTGCTTCGGTATACAATGGAAACACATTGGTAGAAAAATGCATCCAAGTTGATACCCGTGATGCGTCAACATTGTCAAGGGTCATGAGGTGCTCAAGTAGAGACACATCTGGATAGTTGACGGTTCGTAGCGTCATCTCAACCTCGTTGGTAATGTCCTCGGGCCAAATGAACGGACTGTTGCTTGCCCACTGGTCGGCAACACGTATGTGTTCAAGTGACGCTTCACTTTGAATTGAAAAAAGTGCGTTCGCATACTTCTCATCATCAACGGTGTCTGCAACCAATCCTGGCAACTGCTCATAGAATTGCTCGCACAATTCAACGTCAATACCGTACAACGAAACTGGGATCATGACAACCCTCCTCTATCGAATAAGTGCTCAAGCGTTTGCTCCAATTCCGGAAGCAATTTGTCGTGCAGACAATGGTTTGTTAGCAACCCATTCTTGTTTGAACAGTTCCTTCAGCAATTCTTCGTCTTCTGCAGATGGAAGAGAGGCTTGCAGGTAAGCGTCCCACTCTTCATCAGAACCTTCGAACAATTCTCCTTCTGTAGTGTACTTTTGTCGCTTGAACGCACCGATAGCTCGGTTAAAGTTCTCGTGAGCAACAACCAGTTGAGGGCTTCCTTCAGGTAGGTAACCGTTGAGTTTACGAACTTCTGTAACAATCTCATCGTGGTAGTGGCCACGTGCTTCTTCATTGAGAGTTTCCTTGTCGACATCGATGCCTGCGTCCAGTTTCTTACGCTCGTCCCAGCGCCCTTTGACACCCCAAACGTACGACCAGTGAGCAGATGATGACGCATCAACTCCGAACAGGTCGTGTGCGGTCGAGACCCACTTGTTGAAGTAACGTTGAAGCAAATCGAGTGGAATAACACCGGCCTTGATTACTCGGCGTAGGCCATTCGAACCGGTTCCAAGGTGGAATGATTCTTCTTTGAGCATTGGGCCCATGGATGCTGCAAGAGGTTTGAAAGCCGAGGTGGATAGCATTCCGAGTTGGAATTTTCCGTCACGGTCGACAAACATGGTGTAGCAGAAGAAATCCAACCAGTGAGTCATTGGCTGATTGAATGCGCCTAGCAAACGGTCGCCGTCCTGAGCGTTTCGTTCAAGGAGTTTTTGCGCTTCTCGACGTCCTTGCTGACCGAAATAGGTCATCAACAAGTAAGCCATCTGCCATCCGTGGCGTTGTTCTTCAGCCATGATGCGGGCAGCAGCGTAGCGGTCGTAGTCGGTTGGAGCAGATGCCAACAGGTGGCGTTGCTGCTCAACGGATGCAAACTCAGTATCTCCTTGGACAGTAATCATGCTGACAAGTGCGTCTCGCATGCTCTGTTGAGGAACTTGAAGTGAGCGTTCCCACTTTGGTCGTCCAGCGTAGTCGCCAAATTCGATGACATCGCCAGCTCGGTCCCAGTCAAATTGGATTGAAAGGTCAAAGTCACCCATCCATTCTCTGTTAAATCCGACTCTATCTTGCCAATCATTGAAGTTTGAAATCCAGTCTTCCCATGTATTCGGTAGGTTGTCCATGTTGAATGGATGTGGGGGTGTACCTTATTGCCTTTGCGAACATGTTCGCACGAACATGTTAGGGGCTGCGTCTTCGAACCTCATCGACAAATGCGTGATGAACTGCTGATTCGATACGGTGCAACTGTGCAGAGAGTGTGGATTTAGCAACGTCCAAGACTGCAGCCAGTTCGGTGAGTGTAATTCTACGAGGAACATCGTAGTACCCCTCCTTCATGGCCGTATCATAAACAAAGCGTTGACGAGGTGTGAGTAAACGATTGGTGACCCCACGTGTTGAGACCAACTGATAGGGGATTTCGCCCTCATCAAAGCCATTGAGAAGGTCTCGAACTTTTTCGCGAGCACACGATATTGTCCATTCAACCCAACCGTCTCGCACTTCAAACGGAGTATGAGGGATTACACCAACTTTGACAAGCGGTTTGAGAAAACCACCACCACCTGCAATAATGTCAACAACAAAACTCTGCTTTCCGAACTTACGAATTTCTTCGATTCCAGAATGTTCGGAAACGGTCTGTGTGATGTCTTCACTACATGATGCTCGAGCGGTGCCTCGCCCTTTCTGTAACGGCATGTGTTCCTCAATCCGTAACACTGCAGAAGGATGGCTGCGCGTGACATCGCCCGCCCAATGACCTTCTGGTAATCGGACTTCTATCCGAACCTGTTGCACGGCCATGTGGATGTGTCGCCACCCTATCACTTGAAGGTCACGAAATTTACACCCGTAGAGAATACAGTTTAGTGAGCATGGCTTACTCTAGAGATTACGAGTCGTTTCAATTTTACGAACAGTCCCCGATTCTACATCGATGATTTCGCTAAAGGTCGTAGTGTGCTTTTCACCCAAAATTGCGCCTGGAAGGTATCCATCACACACTCCAGATGCAGCGAAAATAGCATTTTCACTTTTGCACAAATCATGCGCTTCCCATAGTCGTGTTAAATCATCGCCTACCATGTTGCCTGCTCGAGCTTCTTCTTCATCAGAACGGAACACAAGTCGACCTTCAAAGACCCCACCTAGTCCACGAATCGCTGTAGCCGAAATGACGCCTTCAGGAGCAGCACCAATCCCCATGAGTAAATCGAATGGACCTTCTGGACGGGCCGCCCATATTGCTCCAGAAACATCACCATCTCCCATCAATTCCAATTGTGCCCCAGAGGCTCGAATTTCTTTGAACAATTCCGAGTGACGTTCTCGGTCAAGAGCGACAACTCGCACGTCACAGACCGCCTTGTCCAGTGCAGCCGCAGTTTGTTCAAGATTGTAGGCAACACCTCCGTCAAGACTGATATGGCCAACAAGTTCTGGACCTCCAGCAATCTTATCCATGTAACAATCTGGGGCATGGAGTAAGGTTCCGCGCGGTGCGGCTGCCAAAACAGCAATCGAGTTTGGAGAATTTGAGGCACAGTTGTTGGTGCATTCAAGCGGATCAACGGCAATATCGATTTGTGGGGCTCCAGCAACACCGACCATGTTACCAATTTCTTCCCCAATATAGAGCATGGGGGCTTCATCTCGCTCACCTTCTCCAATCGCAACACGGCCGTCAAAAGGTACGTTGTCAAAGGTGCGGCGCATCGCTTCTACGGCCGCTTCATCAGCCTTGTCTTTTTCACCTAAACCACGCCACTCAGCGCTTGAAATTGCAGCTTGGTCTACAGCTTCTAGGAAGTGATGATAGAGGTCGCCGACGCTGCCCATGAGATACGACGGGCGCGCCCCATCCATGAATGAAACGGTGCAATTCAAACGGTAATGCTCGGAGGTTGTTCTTCAGAAACATCCTCTTGGAGTTCTTCGTCAAAAGATTCGTAAGACCAAACTCTGGTTGTGACAAAGGCAAGCAGTACAATCTTACCGAAATCCCAGAGAAGGAACGGCTCAGTGCCCCATTCAAATGCTTGAGCTAAATCGACACTGTAGGCTTCAGCCAGCCACAAGGTTCCAAAGACATACACTGGAATCATGGCAAGAGACCAGCACAGGATTTGGGCCTTAAAGTCTGCAAATCCTGCTCTCCTTGAACGGTCCAAGCCTTCTGCAATGAGAGCCGAGGCAACGGGGAAAGCGAGCAGGTATCCTCCAGAGGCAATGAGAACAGAACCGGAAAACAAACCGCTGGCACCACCGGCAAACACCGGAGCGCCAATTGCACCGGCGATAAGATACACTGCTCCGGATAGGAATGCATCGTTTCGGCGCAGGTAAACTCCAGTAGCCATCACTGAGAACGTTTGGAAGGTATAGGGCACCGGCGTCCAGTTGGTCGGGAGAGCTAACTGAGCACACAAAGCGGTTAGTCCGGCGAAAAAGAAAATTCCAATGGCTCTCTCAAGAACTGTGGATTCGTTATGCGATAATGCGAGGTGCCACTTGGCTGGCTTCTTCAAGTTCAACTGGCTGAACATAGTATGTCCTTGACTGAGAAGTTCTTAGTCGTTGACTTTGTTCAAACGCTTATTCATCCGCCATTCGGACTTCTTGGTCTTCTGTTCGACATTGTTCTGCTTCACAAATTTGAGGGAGAGAGGTGGCATTGAGCGATTCAGCAGGTGGGGAAACAGGTGATACTAATTCGCCTTTATCGACATAGAGACTTGGACCGTTGGTCATGAAGTAAACAGACCCTCTTCCTGCTCTGGAATCTTCTGGTTGGGAATTATTTCCAGTCGCACAAGCATCGATGCATCCGTCTGCAAATGCAATGTAGACACGGCCGTCAAGGTCGATAGTGAGGTCGTTGAAATCCAGAAGGTTTCGATTCGAACCCCCATCATCTGTACGACAATCTCCGCTGTTTAAGCACATACTTCCAATCTGAACGGGGTCATCAGATACTCGATAAGTGTGGAAGGTGGGGTTCTCATCCAGTGCATTCAGACTGTAGGTGACATAAAGATGGTAATGCACCCCACTTGGCGCATAATGACCATTTCCAGTCCAATTGTTTCCATCAATGTCCGTTGTATTGAGCAAAGACACGTTTTCGCTTCCAAGGTAGGTTATTGCAATTCTTCCTGGATCACCAGCATCTGTTTGAGGGAATGTCGTCGAGATGACACCTGCCGGACTGATACGAATACTTTCTGAATCCCAAGTATCTCCTGAATCGGTACTTCGAGCCATGTAAATCCCTTGGTCGCCTCCTGTCCATACATGATACGCGTTGGATTCACTGTCAGTTGCAACTTCAGAATTTTTACGTGGGTTTGGAGTAGACGCGTCCTGTCCCATCTCCCGAGTATCCCAGGTTAGACCGTTATCCTTCGAGTAAATTATTGCAGGTACTGCGACTCTTGGAGTCACATAGACCGTTCCATCAGGAGCGGTTGTAATGGCTCCATGCAAGCCTCCATCCCCGGTAGCAAGACCATATATTTGACCTCCAGTTGGGAAAGTAGCTCCACCATCGTAACTGGTATAGCAGAAGATTCCAGCCAACTTGTTGTAACAGAAATACACCGCTTCTGAGTAAAGCGGACTAAGTTGTCCTAACCCACCATAACCCGAATCAGTCCAAGGTCCAGAACCCAATTTAATGTGGTCATTGAGAGGTATGGGGCCGCTGTCGTATGGGTTTCCAAGCCATGACTCTCCATCGTCATCGGACCAACCAATCCAAGTGGTCGCAAGTCCCATCATGTGGATATTGAACACTCGGTCAGTTACTGGGTCCACCCACCCGTACGGGTCGCTGGTGAATGGGGCTTGAGTGATGTCGGCAGTATTTTCCCAACTCTCACCGTAATCGCATGAACGCATTGGCTTTTCCATGGCAATGAAAAACATACATCCACTGGACGTGATTCCAATACTGGGCTCTTTGCCGGTTTCTCCAACATCACTGAACTGGAACTCCATTTCGATTGGTGCTTCATCAACAGGCATCCCTGAGCCGTCGGTAACAAAGACACGTTGGTCAGTCTCCGGCTCCATCTCCATCTCCGGCTCAAGTTCCTCGGTACCAAAACAACCTGCCATGGACATCGTTGTAACAAGGAGGACGAGAAGTATAGCCTTCGCACGCATGGTAGTTCCACATGGCTCATCAATAATGACTTTCCGATAGAGCAATTATGAATTTCCGGCAAACAATTGAAAGGAGTTGGAGGAATGAATAAGCACATGTCTGAGTATGTATTGTTTGACTATCCAGTTCCAAACGACGGCAATATCCAAAACGTCTGGGAACAAATTTCGTCTCTACGTCACCGGGTTTATGCTGATGAACTGGGTCAATACGAAACCAATTCCGAAGAGAAAATTGATGACCCAGGGCACCACTTCATTGCTTGTATCGAAGATGGAAAACTTGCAGGATACATCAGTTTGAATCCACCTTCAAAACGCCCGTTTCGCATCAGCCGGTATTTTTCAGAAGAAACCCTTGAACAATCGGTTTACGGTTTGTGTGGTGAGCGATTAAGTTCCACATACGAGGTCCGAGCCCTCACTGTTTCCTCGGATTTCAGGGGACAGAATATCTCGTTTAGATTGATGCGATATGCGTTGGATTTCATTCTCAAAAAGGGCGGGACCGATATCGTTGGCATGGGCCATCTAGAAGTGCTCAAACTGTATCAAAATAACGGTATGACTGTGTTCACTGACCACGGAATTACCCACGGTGAAACGGTTTATTTCCCGATGTATTTAGATGCGCAAAAAGTAGCACAAGAGCATGCTGTACGTATTGCCCAAGACATTGCAGATGAAGGAGAGGACGATGTGTGCTATCACGGAGGAAAATCATGGGACACCTCTGGTTTTGATTTTGATATCCGAGATGAATTAATTGTTGCAGATGTCCTTGATAGTCCGTTTCCACCCTGTCCCGAGGCGCTTGAGATTATCCGAGAGCAACTGGAACGATGCTGTCAAGAATCCCCACCAACTCAGTGTGAGGAACTGATTCAGACTATTGCAAGCGTGCGTGGAGTTAACCCCCATCACGTTTCGGTTTCATCCGGTTCATCTTCACTGATGTTTTCGTTTTTGCCACAGTTGTTGAATGAAGAATCACAGGTTCTGGTTCTTTCTCCCATGTACGGTGAATACAGTCACATACTTACCCATGTGATTGGATGTCACATGACCAATTTCGTACTGCATCCCGATGAAGGATTCTCCATCCACGCTGATGACTTGGTTGAACAAGCTCGCCAACATGACGCAGTAATTATGGTGAACCCAAACAGCCCAACTGGAGTGTTCTGTGAGGAGATGGAAGACATTGTCCGTCGGATACAGGATGAATCTCAATCACCTTCTCGATGCAAAATGATCTGGGTCGATGAAACATACATCGATTATTTGCCTAATGCGAAGTCTCTTGAACCGCTAACTGAAGTAGTTCCCAACCTGATAGTCTGTAAAAGTATGAGCAAATGCTACGCATTGTCTGGACTCAGAGTTGCCTACGCAGTCAGTCAAAAAATCAAATATTTGAGAAGGTTCATTCCCCCTTGGGCAGTTAGCCTTCCTGGTCAATTGGCAGCGGTGGCTGCTCTAAAGAACCCAGAGTATTATCGTCAACAATACGACATCATTCATCTTCAAAGAGAAGTTCTGAGTAACATGCTCACCGACGAACGATTTGAAGTTCTGCCGGGGGTTGCCAATTTTGTGTTAACCTTCCTGCCTCCCGAAACAGGCTATACATCACATACATTCATCGAGGCGTGTAAAGAAAGAGGGGTATTCATTCGTGATGCACAAAATATGGGTGTTTCTCTTTCCGACAATGCGGTGCGATTTGCAGTGCGCTCCAGCGATGAGAATGAAAAAATGATGACGTGTGTGCGAGAAGTCCTTGCGACGTCCTTCACTGACCTTTGAATTTCTCGAGGACTTTAATATCCGATATCGATGTATCCGGATATTGTCCCATTGCGTCTTTCTCAATTGATTTGACCATATCAAGTGCACAGAGTAAACCTGCGCAAACACCGGTGAGGGCTTCCATCTCGATTCCAGTCTTATAATGGGCTGAGACATGAACTGTGCAGCGCAAGGCATGACTCTCCCAAGACCAATGCACTTTGCAGCCTTCAAGTGGTATTGGATGACAGTGAGGAACAATTCGTGGGGTTTCTTTGACTGCCTGAATTGCTGCAATAGTCGATGCTTCAAGCACATCTCCTTTCTTGACATTCTTGCTTTGAATTGCTTGTGCAGATGCTTCGCTTAACTTGAGTAAACCGGTTGCAGAAGCACGACGTTCAACAACAGCCTTCGAGCCAATTTCCACAATCCCTTCGATTTCTTTATCCATATTCTTCACACCTAACCGAGACCGGCTTTCCACGATTCACCTTGACTGGTGACTTCTTTTTTCCACAGGGGCGCCTGCTTTTTGAGTTCGTCGATGAGCCACTCACACGCTTGAAAGGCTTCTTTTCGATGAGGGCTGCCAACATGGATCGATACAATAGGTTCTGACGGTCCAACCGAACCTATACGATGAGCCATAGCAACGGCAATGACTCCGAATGTCTCTATGGCCTGGGTTGCTAATCCGTGCAACACTGGAGTGAGTTGTTCTTGCCAAGCATCAAATTCAAGACGTAGCACATCTGCTTCTCCTTCTTTACCCCGAGTAATTCCTAGGAAAGAGACAATTGCTCCACAACCTTCGGTTGGAAGTTTTGATTTAAGGTCATCTTCATCCAATGAATCTTCAGCTTCTTCGATGAGGATGAAGCCCGACATGGTTGAACGAGAGGAACGCATCATTCAAACCCCACGCCTGTATGGGTAGCGTCATGGGCGAGGAGGCTGCAATCCATATTATGGGCGCTGGACTCTCCGGCCTAGCCGCAGCAACGATACTCGCAAAGGCTGGTAAAGAAGTCCATGTCCACGATATTCGTGACGATTCCGGTGCTCGATTCGACGGTGATTTTCAAGCTCTAGAAAACTGGAGCATGGGTGTAGATTTCTTTGAACAACTTAAGGAATGGGGATTTGACTTGTCGCAGTTCAAAGCAACTGAGTTTGATGTGGTCGACCTCATTCACCCTGATGACACCATCACTCAAGCGACCACTCCGGGTACTGCGTATCGAATTATTGAACGCGGAACTTCGGACCATACCATCGACCAAGGCTTCAAGCGTCAAGCACTCGACGCCGGTGCACAAATCCATTACAAGTCACGAGTAAAGGAAGATGATTGTACCATTATTGCTTGCGGGCCAAAAGGCACATCTGCAGTTGCGTATGGAGAAATTTTTCACACCGACCATCCAAATCATATTGGGTTCCAACTCAACGATAAACTCGCTCCTGGCTCCTATTCCTATCTCATCATCATCGATGGCGTTGGACTAATTTGCACCTGTTTGTGGCGCAAGCAAAGAAAAAGTGAACGATTTCTAAACGAAACAATTGCATGGTATGAAGCACATTATCCTGACTTGAACAGACAACCAATCAAGCGAGTTGGCGGGAAAGGAGATTTCACTATCAATCGCAATTACAAACAAGACGGGCGCTACTATGTCGGTGAATCCGGAGGTTTGCAGGATTTCATGTGGGGATTCGGCATGCGAATGGCTGTGTGGTCTGGCGTTCTAGCCGCAAACGACATTCTTGGTAAAGGCGATTATGAGGCAGACGTGCGTAAACATTTGATGCCCTATGTTCGAACCAGCGTTGCTAATCGCTGGCTGATGAACCGAGTTGGTGACCGAACCTTCAAGCGCATGTGCAAGGCTTGGATGAAAGACCAGAAGAGACGGGGTGACGGACTCATTTGGATTGGAAAATTATTCCGGCCAACATTGTTCAAATCAATACTTTACCGTGTGGTCAACCCCTTCATGCTCCAAAAAGATCCGAAAGCTCACGGCCGTGGTGTGCGGCGAATGCCATTTAGAAAGGCATTCAAGCGTGATGACTGGGAACAATCTCCAGAGGCAGCAGCAATCGGAGAACAATGGAAAAATGTCCGAAAGCTAGGGGCCAAAGTATCCTTTGCCAAAGACACGGAAACCGACCAAAAATCGCAGTAAGTGAAAGCGATTTGTTCTTAATGCGAATCCATGTGGGTAGGGATATGAGCGACCTCTACGGACTCAAACTCGAACCTATGCCTAACCGCCTTGTCAACTACGGTGTAACAACCAACGGTATTGCGGTCATCGAACTCACCTCTGATTCTGCAGGTGCCCCTCTTGAAGGTGCGAATGACCGTTCGCCCAACACCTATACTCACGGTATGATGCGGGACATCGACGAAGCAATTGTTAAGGCTCGATTCGATGACGATGTGACATGCATTGTTTTGACCGGAAACGGTGCATCTTTCTTCTCAGCAGGAGCATCCATCCAAATGCTGAACAGCGTCACTCCAGGCTTCAAGTACAACTTCTGTCTTCACGCTAACGAAACTCTTTCTCGACTCGAACAAACCTCGAAACTTGTGATCTGTGCTATCAACGGCCACGCTGTTGGCGGTGGCCTTGAAATTGCAATGGCTGCAGACATTCGTATTGCTCGAAAGAACTCCGGTAAAGTTGGTCTTCCAGAAATCAATCTCGGGGTCCTTGCTGGAACCGGTGGAACTGCTCGTTTGACACGACTTATTGGAAAAGCAAAGGCGCTTGAAATGATGGTTACTGGTGAACTGATGTCCTTCGAAGACGCTCATGGATGTAACCTCATCAACCACATTTGGGAAGGCTCCGCTGAAGATTTCCGTCGAGATATTCTTGACTGGTGCAGTCAATTCACTCTCCCAAATAAGGCAGTCAAGGCTGTTGGAAACATCAAGCGTTCGTGCCAAACCGGTCCAGAGATTCCTTTCGAGTACCACTTGGCACTCGAGCGTGAACTGCAGGCTTCACTGTTCAACAGCAGTGACGCCAAAGAAGGTATCGCAGCATACGTCGAGAAGCGTGTTGCAAACTTCACCGGCCAGTGATTGAATGTCCATTTGGCATCAGCGTTGGAATGAGAACCGAATCGGTTTCCATCGACAAGAAGTCAATCCTACACTCAGTGACCACTGGTCCAAATTGGCCTTGGCCGACAACGCCAACGTGCTGGTTCCGTTGTGCGGTAAATCTCTCGATCTTCACTGGCTCAATCAACATGGCCACACGGTCGTGGGCGTTGAGATGGTCAAGAAAGCCATCGACCAATTTTTTCAAGATGCATCAATGACCCCTGATGTCGAACAAAAGGAGAACGACATGAAATTTTCATCGAACGACATTCACCTCTATCATGCAGATTTCTTCAATGTTCAACCAGATGAATCACCGTTTGATGCCTGGTATGACCGGGCAGCCCTTGTGGCTCTACCCTCATCAATGCGGCAAGAGTACGTCGAACAACTTCTCAATCTTACCTCGGGTACAGCTAAAGGCTTGATGGTCACTTTTGATTATCCGCAACATGAAATGCAAGGTCCGCCTTTCGCTCTCCCTGACAAGGAAATTGAGCAGCTGTTCTCACCGAACTTTCATGTTGAACGAATTGAATTCAAAGACCTCACTGAGGATGAAAATCGAGATTTATCTCTTTGCACGCGTTCAGTATTCCTTTTGATACGGAAGTAATCGTTTCATTTCAGTACCGAATTGGTGAATATCGGGAGTACGGTAAAGTAGTAGATTCTAGAAGTTCCGCCATGAAATTTCAACTTGGAGGTTCAAATCCGTCAACACCTAGAGCACTCATTGGTGTAGGTATTGCTGTGTTTTTGCTGGGATGTGTATGGCCGGCAATTGTGTATGGAGATTTTACAGACGAAGTTGATTCAAGGAATTGGGACACAGTTGATGCAACAGTAAATTACATGGATATTGATTCGTATGAATATGAATGCGGTGATGATGAATCGTCGTCGACATGTACTCAATATGAGGTCACATATACGTTGCAATTTGAAGTTCGAAATACGACATATTTCGTAACCGATACTGAAGATGTCTCGTATTTTGAATCAAGGGTTTGGGAAGTCGACTATCCTACCAACTCGATTCGAAATATTGCCTATGAGTCCTCAAATCCCGAAAATATCGATTACGACCCTGGTAATTTCGCCCCTTTCATACTCCCAGCACTTGTCGGTCTTTTTGCCACTACCATCGCTGCATTGTTTATCATTGGAGGTATTCGCTTAGCAATTGCTCCAAAGGATGACTCTGACGAAGATGATTCAAGCATACCAATGACCGATGAAGAGATTCATTTTAGTGTAAAAAAAAGCCTCTGGGGAGAACAACATTTTGCCCACCCTAGTGTTGAGGCATTAGCAATGAAGATGAAGTCATTCAGTTGTTCAGATAAACAAATCCAAACCTTTTTTGAAAATTGCCGGCAACAACAGAAAGATTCAGCCTACCCAGTAGATTTTAGCAACAATTGGTTGCGTGAGGTTGAAGTCATCATGGACCAACATGACTCTCATACCAAATATGATGTCGTAGGCAAAATAAAATTGGCTCAATTTGGTTTTGCTGTTTTAGGCGCAGTAATGTTTGTTCTAGCAATGATAGTCAACCTTCCAATGTTCATGAAATACGATGCTCTCGACTGGTATGGATGGGTGCTTGTTTGGGCAACTCTTGCACCAATAGGTCTTATTTTTGTAGCAAATGCAATTTCGAAGGAGATGAGTAAATTTGTGGACCAAGGTTTAGGTGAAATTCTCATCGAGTTCTCTGAGGGCCCTGATGTTACGAAGTTAGAAGATCACATTTAACGTTCGAAAACACTCTTTAATCAGCTTTAACTTCAACTTCCCAATTGAAGTACACTGATTCATTTCCAACTTTGAACTTAGCGTGGTATGTTTCACCGTCTACTGTAGGCTGGTCTCGATCATCAAATGCCAGTTTGAATTGGATGACACCGAATTCGCTCGATGGTATCTTTGTGACCAATCCATCCTTTCCTTCCAGCGATTGCTCATCGGATTGTTGATTCAATAACTTGAATCGTCCTTCGTTTGAAGTGTTGTTCAAATCAATCGCATTGAGTAAGTTGGCTGGAGAAATATTATCAATTGTAAATTTCTCTTTACTGTGCGTTAATTCTCCAGATTTTGCCTTTACCGAACGTAAAATGAAAGGTTCTTCTTTCGTTCCAAGGCCATCTTTAAACTTAGGTTTTGATTTCGTATTTCTTGGCTCAGCATCCTTGAGTTTTACTTTCTCATTTGGGATGAATAGCAGCAATATTGAAATCAAGATTAAGAAAATGAGTGGCAAGCAAAAGTATCCCAATGGCATTGGAGAGTCATCCTCTTCTGTTGCATTGGGGTCGTCGGTCACTTGAAGTATGAGTTTATACAAGCGGTTGTGCAGAGAATTGTTCGCCCAAATCGTAAATTCGGATGATTCAAATGTTTCGTTTGGAGTTCCACGAATTGTACCGTCGAGTGTCGCTGCTCGGCCGGGGCTTACTCCAAAAGTAAGACCACCAGGTAATTGGCCGACAATTTCCCAAGTTGCAACCTCGCCCAATCCAGTGATGTTTGGTTGGAACGCATCCATCTCTTCGCCTATAACCAAGGTTAGGTTTTGACTTGGATAAGTCAAATTAAACGGAAGGTCAAGCACATCATCGAGGTTATCACAAATTCCGTCACCATCAGTATCATTTGGTACACTGAATTCATTGAGACTGTCGGTACCACATGCCAATTCATCGACATCAGTCCACTGGTCGTTATCATCGTCCAAGTCCAACTCAAGAGGTGGCTCGCTGGTCGAATTCCCGTACATGTTGTCTGGCATTCCGTCGCTGTCTGTATCCGTATGAGCAGATGGGTCATTCGGGAATGCATCAGGTCCAAGTGTACATCCGCCGTTCATCGGAACCGCAGGCCCGTCGCAGACTCCATCACCGTCAGTATCTGCAAGTATTGGATTTGTACCGGGGTCTAATCCAGAGGAATATGTGCCAGAATTATCTTCGATAATGTTGTACAACCCGTCACCATCCATATCAACATCAAGCACATCACAAATTCCATCCCCATCCAAATCGCTTGGAATAGAATTTGAATCCAATGGGTTCGAAGAACAATTGAGTTCTAGAAGGTCGGGGAAACCATCGTCGTCATCATCGAGGTCTTCGATGAGTCCGTTAAACGAACCAAATCCATTCAAGTTGTCCGGTAGACCATCCATGTCCGAATCTTCTACGACCTCAATCAAGATGCCAAAGGTATCATTGAACATTGAATTGTTTGCAAAAACGATGAACATCTGGGATTGAAGTAATTCGACTGGTGTACCCCAAATGGTTCCGTTTGTCGAATTGAAATACAAGCCAGCTGGAAGTTCGGGTTCAATTTCATAATTCGCAGCATTAATCAAGGAAATTGGAGGGAATGCATGCATAAGTGAGTTGTTTACCAACATCAATGTACCGTTCATCATTTGGTATTCCAAGTCCTCAACAGTAATGTTCACTGTTACTGAACTCGAGCCGACTGCGTTTGAGGCAGTAATTAGGTATTGTACTGGAGGTAAGGCAAGGGTCGGCGTTCCACTCAATATTCCAGTTTCTGTATCAAAGAATAATCCTGGTGAAAGTTGAGGCGAAATATTCCAATCAGAAATTTCACCCGCTGTAGAAATAGGTATCATCTCCAAATCACTAGAACTGTTCAGTAAAACAATAACACTTGGGTCGTACAAGAACACTGGGTCTTGGACAAGAACGGTAAGCGTGATGTTTGCCGATGCTGTGCCACCTGAATTGTTTGCCCAAACCGTAAAGTTCGTTGTTGGGATCAACTCAGTTACAATTCCCCAGATGGT
>MDTC01138881.1_pt1 | contig 56142 bp, 84 predicted proteins | sample 811181 | NCBI WGS metagenome assembly MDTC01 (sample SAMN05326644, study PRJNA326480) | marine metagenome | isolation source: seawater | place: Pacific Ocean: North | collected 2011 | reverse complement strand
GCTGTACTATTCAGCAAGGCTGTTATGCTATTTCAGCAACAATAAAAAGTACTGTTAATTATCTTTTCGTAACAACTATGTTTACCTTATAACAATAGATCTTAAATAATGTTGCAAATGAAAGGCAGGTTAATATTATGAAACCATTAACAGATAAACAGTGGAAGAGATTAAAAACAAAATCTCCTAAAGTCCCAGAGTTTACTTGTCCAGCTATTGATGATGTTTTGGATATATTAAGTTCTGATCCGGATATGTCTGCTAAAGTATTCCGTAAAGTAAAAAATAGAATGGAAAGATTAAGAAGACAAAATGATAAACTTCGAGAATCAGGTATATATTGGTATCAAACCTGCAAGGATTATCTTAAGCCTTAGTTAAATGTTCATATACCCTATTAATAGGGTTGTTAGTAATAACAAAACTTGCACATTTAGGCATATCTTTAAGTCTACGAGCTCCAATATAAGTACAGGTACTTCTCACACCACCTAGTATATCTTCTAGTGTATTTGATACTGGACCTCTAAATGGTAAAGAAATTAATCTACCTTCATTGCCTCTATACCCATCTTTTCTTTTACCATGTTTTTCTCTTGCACGGTCTGAACTCATTCCATAAAATTCTGTAAATTGTTTTTCTTCAAATATAGGAATAAATGAATCATCAGGTAACTTTTTATGTTCGCCTGTTTTGATCCATTTAGTAGTAATTTCTCCGCCACCTTCTTTATGTCCTGCTAACATACCACCAATCATAACCATATGAGCACCACCAGCAAAGGCTTTTGCAATATCACCTGGATATACGCACCCTCCATCTGCCATAATATGCCCACCAACTCCATTAGCGGCATCTGCACAATCTAGAATAGCTGAGAATTGTGGAACACCGACACCTGTCATTGTTCTTGTAGTACATACACTACCAGGTCCAATACCAACTTTAACAATATCAGCACCATTTATAATTAATTCTTCAGTCATTTCAGGAGTAACTACATTACCTGCCACAATAACTTTTTCTGGGTATTCATCTCTGACCATCTTGATAAAGTCAACAAAGTTTTCGTGATAAGCATTTGCAACATCAATAGTGATCATTTTTACATCTGGATACATTTCTAAAACTTTTTGCATATTAGCATAATCCAATGCTTCTGAGTCCCATATCTTGTTTGTGCCTGTGCATACTGATACACTTTGTAATCTTACTCCATTACCAACTGCTTCTTTCCATTGATCAGGTGTTGTAGTTTTTGTAATTACCGTCATCATCTTATGTTTCTGCAATTCTTTTGCCATTTCAAATGTTCCTACTCCATCCATATTACTTGCAAATATAGGAGTAAAATCCATTACTTTACCTGAATTACGAAACGTAAATTTACGATTCATTTCTACATCTCGTCTAGATGATAGGGTTGATCTTTTTGGTTGAAGAAGAACATCTTCAAAATTTAATTTTGCATCATTATTAATACGCATTATCTTACCTTTAGTTTTAAGTCTCTAATTGATTGTTGTACACATAGAGCCTGTATTTTACAATCTTCTAGGGCGTTATGTGCTTTAAAGTCTATTGACTTTCTTGGATCTACTGGCATAATTTGAAACAATGTTCTACTATCTCTTACTTTCCAAAAAGGCCATGGTAGATGATGATTGTATTGTCTATACATATCTTCAAGTATTACAATATCAAATGCAGGACCTTGAGCCCATATTGCATCTACTCCAACACACCATTTGTTCAATGCCTTAAGTACATCGATAACTGGAGTTCTACCAGTTTCACCTAATGCATCTTCTTGAACTTCTTTACTTTGAGTGGACCACCATTCTACTGTTCTATCGTCAACATCTCTATCTTTTGCAGTCTGCTCATTAACATCAAATTTATAATATAATTCACTATGTACTTCACTAATTGTATTAGGATTAAACTTTACACCACCTATAGTCAATACAGTAGCATTAGGTGTTGTTGCCAGAGTTTCTAGGTCAATCATTGCATGAGTAGTCACGTAAAAGTCTCCAAGTATGTTGATAATGTGTTATTTCAAAATTCTTTCCATCAGTATTGACTTGAGCTAGTGGATAATCATTACCACCTTTTTTCATTTTATCTCCGAAAAACCACATTTCCTTATCAGGGAAATCAATTTTTATTTGGCTTTTGTCTTTACCAATAGGCATAATATCTAAACCTGTTGCACCTGCTACTTGTGATTGTATCATATATTTTTCAGAAAATTTGTCATTAAATTTTTCTGATATAGTCCAACGTTCTTCTGTTCTTTCGTCATGTTCAATATATAGCTGTCGTTGCATTCTGGTTGCTTTACGACCTACTACACTAAAATTACATAATCCTGGTCTATCTTCAAAATGTCTACCTGTATACTCTTTCCATGAACTCATATACATTTGACTTTCTAACCAATTGTAACAATCATCTGGTAATTTCCACTGACTAGCATAAACCTCTCTGTCCTGTTCCCATACACTATTACCACTACAATTATAAACTCTTCTAGCTGAATTATAAACTTCTGGGCCTACTTGTTCTAATGTTTTCTCTCGATCACTACCAGTAATCAGATATGTATCCTGCTCTTTTTGGAAATTCAGAAACCATTCCCGAAATGCATTATCCATTTCCATTCTGCTTATGCATAAAGTACCGTCTACATCAAATACAAATATTCTATCCGTCATTCTTTACTCGGGTTCGTAAATCACTAGAACTAAATCTGTGATCTCTTTTATTAAAGTATAATTGTATACCTCTTTTTTTACAAATATCTTTACCTGTAAAATCCTTATCTCTATATTCTTCTCCTAATACTCTCACATTAATATGATACATGGAAAGTATATCTTCTAAATCTGTTTCAGTGGCATATGGAATAATCTCATCAACATAACTTACACCTTTTAATTGCGTATATCTTTCTACTATTGTTTGGATAGGTGGATTTTTTGTTGATCGACTAATTGTAGGATCAGTTTGTAAACCACAAATTAGATAATCACATTGTTCTTTCGCCTCTCGTAACATCTGTATATGGCCTGCATGAAGCAGATCAAATGTACTACAAGTAAATCCTACATTTACCATGGTCTAATTTCCTTCCATTCTTCAGGCAACCAAAAATCTTCCATACGTTCTGGATGCCATAGAACTGTCAGAATGTTGTCCAATTTCCATGACTCAACGTTTCCTTCCAAATCCTTACATATTATATTAGCACCTAAGGGTGTATTTGTCAACCTATGTTCGTGTCTAGAACACACATTTATTTTGACTTTTCTATATAAGATGTCATGGTCTACAGTATGACCATCTATCGGTCCAATATCTCCACCCATAGATACAGTCAAGAACTGACTCCCCCTACTTATGCCCAATATTGGCTTTTTATAGAGTCTAGCCAGATCGAATACGTGCTTTTCTACTCTGAGTCTTTTTTCGTTGAATTGCCAATTACCGCCTACCATACTATTTCCACCACTAAAAACAATTAAATCACTACAAGTAATCATCTTGCTTCTAAAATGATCTAAATTGTTTGGTATAGGAATGATTTCTTGTTCTGGAAACATTTTATAGAATCCATGATCCAGGGAATCATATGGTCCGTTACGATAATCAATAACTCTTTGGGTTATTGCTACTTTCATTATTTTTTTCTGGAATTATTCTTCTTCAATTATAACGTCTAAAGGGTATGTATTGCTTCGAGCCTGTGTTATGGTTTCCATACATTTTTGCTCTGCTACTTCGTAGCTATAGGTACCGGCAATACCTCGGCCTTTTTCATGTACCTCTAATGTAATATCTTTGGCAGTTTCTGGATCTTTTCTAAAAATAGTTATCAATACATTAATAACAAACTCCATTGGAGTGGCGTTATCATTTAATAGTATTACGTGATACTTATTTGGTGCTTTTAGTTTTACGCAATTTTCTGGGCTTATCCCTGCTGTCTGTGCCATATCGTTTTTTCCATGCTGGTACGTTTTTTAATAACCAAATCCAATCCTTGTGATCAATTGCTGTACCATCGTCTGCAAGGTGAATTATATTTTTGTTTTTCATATTTTGTTGTAGGGTGGGACTATTAGCCCCGCCCTACGGTTAGTATTATTTGATTTCAACAGTCTTTGGTTGCTTTTCTTCTGGAACAATACGTTCTAATGAAATATATAACATACCGTTTTCCATTTTAGCACCATTAACCACTACATCGTCAGACAATGTCCAAATTCTTTGGAATTTACGAGCCGCAATGCCTTTATGAAGCCATTCTGTTTTGTCTTCATTTACATCTGCTGGATTGTGGCTGATTGAAAGCTGACCGTTTTCAGTAGTGATTTCTAGATCTTTCTTGTCGACTCCGGCTAGTGCAATTTCAATTTGGAAATTGTTGCCGTCTTTCCTAATATTATATGGTGGATAACCAGTACTCTGTGCATTATTTTCCACATAACGGAACATATCATCGAACAAATTGTCGAAACCTACTGCGTAGGGTGTTAACTTATTTAAGTCAAGTGTTGTTAGTCTTGTCATTTTTTATCTCCTTTTAAGCAAGATTTGTTATGGAACCCTAATGGCATTCCATTGTTATTTATCCTTATAAACAACATATATTATATAATATAAGCATATTTTTTCAAATGTCAAGAGCAAAAATCGATTATTTTATGCGATTTTTTACTTACTTGTTGCCATCAACATCAGCTGGAGCCGCTACTTTTAGGTTATCAGCTTTTTCTTTGCCTCTATCTTCGACAATATCAAATTCAAGCGTCTGTCCTTCAGTTAAAGAATCCATTCCTGCCGCCTTAACTGATGTAACGTGTACAAAGACATCTTTGTCTCTGCCTTCAACTTCTGTTATAAAACCAAAACCCTTTGACGGGTTATACCATTTTACTTTTCCTGTAGTCATAGTCTATCTCTTCTTTCCTTTTCTTGGGCCTGTTGATTGGTAAAAGGGATCAGATTTTTGCTTTTTCTTCCAACGAGCTTTACCTGCCGCTTCGGCTGTTCTACGTTTTAGTGTATTAGGAATGAAATATCTTCTATCCCTAAATTCTTGTAAAAGACCCGCATTATTAACTTTCTTCTTAAGTCTACGGATTGCCTTTTCGACATCATTATTTTGAACAAAAACCATAAGACCTTCTTCTCTTGGTCTATCATGTCTTTTGTTATTATAGTTATTCTTATAGCTATAATTATTTCTCGTTTTTTGATATTGCATCTTTCTCCTTTAATTTAGTGCTGACTCTACCTCCAGACTGTGTAATTTTTTCTAAATCACATTCAAGTCTGTCTGCAAACTTACGAAGTAAGTCATGAGCCATATTCACTTTGCCCCTTTCACGGCCTCTGAGTTGAATGGTTAACTTAACTTTTAAGTTATTATTCTTAGCCAACCACTTTTTAATGTTATTGACTTTAGTGTTAATGTCACCTTCGTCAATATTTAAGCCCATTCGGACTTCTTTTTCCTCTACTTCAGATTCACGTTGTTTTTTCTTTTGCTCTTTTTCACGTTGCTTCTTTTCATAGAGAAACTTGTTTTTGTCCAGTATTTTTGCTACTGGAGGATCTGCCTTGTCAGTAATTAAGATTAAGTCTTTACCTAACTCTTTAGCTAGATCCATTGCGGTCTTTTTATCCATGATGTCTGTCTTCCCATCAGGATCTGTAACTCTTAATTGAGGATGACGAATCATCTCATTTATTACAAGACCATCAAAATTCTTTTTACGATGGTTAAATCTTAACTGATTTCTCAAGTATTATTTCCCTTAATCAGTAAAGGTTTTTTGCCATCTCTTATAGTATCGTGTGTTATAACCATTCTTTCTACGTTTTGATCTCTATAGTCTGGAAGAGAATATTGTATTTCTAATAAAGCATCGTCCAATATCTTACGAAGTCCTCTGGCTCCTAAATCTTGTTTCATAGCAACATCAACAATCTCTTCTAATGCCTTTATATTAAACTCTAATTGGATTTTGTCAAGTTCAAATAATGCTTGATATTGCTTAATTATACTGTTTTCGGGCTCTGTGAGCACCTGTAATAGCTCTTCACGACGTAGATCTTTAAGTACATTAACACTTGGTACTCTACCCACAAATTCGGGTATTAATCCATAAGATACTAGATCTTGTGTCTCTAAAAATTCAACCCACAAGTCTTCATCTAGCTTACTTGCTGAATCAAATCCAATCTTATTCTTACCAACACGTTGTAAAACAACAGAATCTAGTCCTACAAATGCACCACCAACCATGAATAATATATTCTTTGTATCAATCTCAATCTTTTCTGGATTTGTACCTGGCTTATTTGGCACTTTAACTGTAGTACCTTCCATTAATTTTAGTAGACTTTGCTGAACTCCTTCACCACTTACATCTCTACTTAAACTAACGTAATCATTTCTTTTTGCCTTCTTATCTATCTCATCTACATAAATTATCCCTATTTCAGCTAATTCTTTATCATAATTTGAATTCTGAAATAGTTTATGTATTAGAACCTCTGCGTCTTCACCTGCATATCCGCTTTCAGTAATAACTGTAGCATCTGTGATAACCATAGGAACACCTAAATAATTAGCTAATGTTTGTGCTATCAATGTTTTACCAACACCAGTTGGCCCAATCATTAACAAATTACTCTTTTGTATGTCAACTTTTGTTTTCTTGAAAATACGTTTACAGTGATTATAAACTGCTACACTTACGCCTTTCTTTACACGTTCTTGACCTATTACGTGTTTATTTAGTTCTTTATGTATTTCTTTTGGTTCTATAGTTCTAAACTGTCTGTTTAATCTGCTTTTCTTTTGATGACTTTCATTATCTAATTTTTGTTGTTTTAAAACTCCATGACATAAATCTACACATTCGTCACAGATATGCATTCCGGAATCTCCGGCTAATAATTTTACAACTTGTTTTTGGGTTTTGCCACAAAATCCACAACTTAAAAGAGTGGTCATTTAAAAAGTCCTGTTAGTTCCATTTTTAGAAATTCATCTAATTCCTGTATTGATGTCATTATCATGTATTTACTCGTTGCATTAATTACTTTTTCAGCATCACGTCTTTTATGTTTTTCTGTATAAAAAACAACATAATGGTTTTCATCAACTACCTTTTGCATAGATGCAATAATATCTACCCATGCACAGGTATCTAAATCTACTATTAATGCATCACAATTTTGACTAATATTCCACATCCAAGCAATTGATGCTCCAGTGGTTTGTTTAGGTTGAACTGCAAATACAATACTACTAGCCACATATTTTTCCCACAGAGTTTTAACTTCTTCTATAAATTTTTGATTAGTACTACTAATAAAAACTGTTGTGCCATTTTCTGTTAAGAGTAAATCTGGGTGGGTGATAGTATAACTGTCGTTATCTATTTTCATCTTTAATATCTTTTATCATTTCTTTATATACTTTTTGCAATGTTTCGTCATCTGCATCTTCTAGAATTTGTTCTAATTTACCTGTCTCATCTGCCTCTATGATATCTTTTAATAAAGGACGCTCAGTTGGTGTTGGTGGATTAGGCCATCTTCCTTCTTTCTTCATTATCTCTACAACTTCAGCAATTTGAGTTTTAGCAATTTTTTCTTGCTCTGCTTTCTTTTCTCTCATCTCATTGTTTAGATCTAATTGATCTTGTTGTATAAGATAATTTCTTTTAAATTCTTCTATTTCTGAAGGTGTTAAACCTTCTGGGATCGGTATATCTTCTGCTTCTGTTTGCTCATTAATTTTCTTTTGAATTTCTTTATCGCTGTCTTTATGTTTCGTATCTTTTGTTTTCCTGATAGTTTTTTTGTCATCTTTAGTATCTTTCTTTGCCGGCTTCTTAACCGGCTGTTTCTTTTTTACAGGAGGGGTTGCCTCCTTCTCCATAGCCAAAGTTTCTTGGACTTGTGGCTTTTGTACCTGTTTTCTACGTGCAGGTGTTATTTCTAATATTGTAATACCTGCTATCACTAGCATGACCGCCAATGGATCAAATACTATAACAAGTAGAATAATAACCCAACGTACTGCTTCTTCTAATAAATCTCTATTAACATCTTCACCATATATTAGTTCAGCAATATATTTAACAGGACCAACTTCTGCTTCAAATGCTCTTGCATCTTTTTCAATGGCATATTTTGTTTCAAATAAACCATCTAACTCTACATTATATCCTTTTACTTTAATACGTTCTTCATCAATTAGTAGATCAACATCCTCTGTTGAACCCTGTCCTAACTGCTCTTTTAAACGTGTAATAAGTTTGTTTGATTCTTCAATTTCTTTATCTGCAATACTACGGATACGAGCTAATTCTTTTCCTGTAGCATCACGTAACTTTTGAATTTTATCTAATACATCATTACGTCTTGTCTCTAATGACGCACGATAGTCTTCTACTTTACCCGCCGTTTGGTTTCCATATCTACCGTCGGGTCTAGCACCTATAATAGTTTGCAGTTTTCTAACTGAATCTCTATCTTTTGTATTAATATTTAGTGCTTCTTTTAAAGTCTCAATATCGTCATCAATTCTTTGAATCTCAATATTATATAATTCTAAATTCTCTTTTAAATAATTGTTTTGTTCATCAATTAATGGTTGAATTCTTGTATATGCCGTTGCTATACGTTTTTCTTCTGTTTCAATTTTTGTTTGTAAACCATCATCTAGTGTATTATCTGCATTTTCCCAGGAATTTATTTTACTTTCTGAACGTGAAATAATGTTTTCAATACGTAATATTTCTCCGTCAACTCTCTCTAATTGTGCCTGTTGTTCTAGACCAGTTGATGCCTGTTCAATATGTGCTTTTGATAAGAATCCAAAAATACCCATTGATGTAATAAACATCAAGATGACGACGGCTATACTTAAATAACTTTTTACCCACCATGATGCTATTCGCCAGTATTGGTGTAGCCATACAACTGTGGTAAGTTTACCTATCTCTAATGCTGAACCCATGATAATGATTGGTAGCATCGCAGACGCGAAAATTGCTACTAGCCCTACAATACTATAATAAGCGGCTACTAGTGAAATGATTAGAGCGACAAATATTGTCCAAAAACCGTAAAAACGCATATACTACTCCTTACCGAAATATTTAACGGCATGACCCTCATTAACTAATTGGTCATTGACGTTAGTTTTATTTCCATCAGTATCTTCAACATGGAGTATACCTAAAATTCTACCGTATTTTCCTCGTTTATTGAGTACTGTTTCTACAACAAACTCTTTAGGAAGAATTTCTGTTAGTCTTTGCTTTGCCGCAAGACCTTTTTCTTTTTCTACAAGATCCCTAGTTCGAGCTTCAGGCGTATCAATACCATACAGTCTAATACGTTGACGAATGAGTACATTGAAGCCTAAATCAATCTCTGCGTCGATTGTATCTCCATCAATTACTCTAACTAACTTTGCCTTATAAGTATACATTTTTGTTTCCTTTAAAAACACCATATTGTGTCAATGTATTTAGTCGAAATTTCTAGATAATTAAGTACCAGTAATATCTGCTACTCGGATTCTAAAGGTATTTCGACTTTTAACTGTGTCTCTGGTGTTGTATTTGACGCTATTTCAATGATATAGGTTTTTTTATCTTCTTTTGACCTTCCATAATGAATGTCCATTTCTTTAAGTTTGGAAAGAACATTTTTAAACATATACTTATTCATTTCGTCTAATGATTTTCCTGGTAAATCTTTCTTTATATTAGCTACAATTTCTTCTATTTTATTCATTTTGCATCTTTATGTTCTATAACTTTATCAGCTAATCCATATTCTACTGCTTCTTCAGCACTTAAAAAGAAATCACGTTCCATATCTGCAAGTATTTCTTCATAAGTTTTTCCGGCTGTATTGTGTTTTAAATACGCCTTTGTTAAATTTTGTTTCATTTTTAAAATTTCTTTTACTTGAATTTCCATATCTGTTGCTTGACCACCTGCACCACCACTTGGTTGGTGAATCATAGTTCTTGAATTTGGAAGAACAAAACGTTTACCTGGAGCACCTGCCATTGCAAGGAAACTGCCCATACTACAAGCCTGCCCCATTACAATAGTTGATACTGGAGCATTAATAAATTGCATTGTATCATAAATTGCTAGTCCAGAAGTAACAACACCACCTGGTGAATTGATATAAAAATTAATTGATTCATGTTGATTTTGCGATTCTAAGAATAGCATTTGTGAAGTAATTAAACTTGCCGTATGATCATTGACTTCTCCAGTTAACATGATAATACGATCTTTTAACAGACGACTGTAAATATCATAACTACGTTCGCCTCGTCCTGTTTGTTCTACCACCATGGGTATTAACATTGACATATTATTCTCCTTTTAATCTTGCTTGTAAATCAAAAATTATTGAGTATCTATCTCCCAATTTTGAATCTGAATTATGTGTCATACGATGATATGTTGGCAACCAACCATGTTGTTCGGCGTGTTCTCCAAACATCCAAACCATATTGCTTTCACATAATCCTGGTACATATTCATATTCTTTTGTTTTACTATTTTGTAATTGTACTTCCTGATAATTTTCACCTAAATGTAAACCACCTAACGTTTCATCACAATGTTCATCACCAAAACGTTCTGTATTGTGTAATCTATGTTCTACACGATTTGCATCTGTGGCTGTGGGAGTAGTATATTGTATAACCATAAGTTTATATAATATTCTATCTACCTTATCATAGTCCAGAGTATAACACTCTTTTAGATAATAGTCAAGTATAGGTTTGAAATCTTTGTGCATTTCACAGAAATACATAAGTTCAGGATATGGTTCTGTATAATGTTCTAGTAAGTTATCTTCAGTCCAATTATACAAGTATATCTTCTTACGTATAACGTAATCGCCCTTATCACCTACCTCATTATGCCAATCATAAGGTCCAACCATAGTATCTATATCATAACTAATTGTACCACCACTATGTTTTTTGGCAAAACTTTTGTCTGGAATATTGTCCTCTTTCCAGTCTTCAATTTGATAATCACTGTGACTATTAAATTTTTTATATTGATCTTCAGTTAGGGAATCAATTAAGTCTTTACAACGTTCCCATCTATCTGAATATTTTGATGCTAAAAGGTCACTTGCTGAGACTAGCAAACGGCCATCTTTTTGATCTTGTTTTATATTATCGTAGTTCTTTAACTTCTGAATCATGGTCAGTAAACTTTGAGATTTTTACGATCTCCTGACCGTTTTCTAATTTTTCGAATTTAATAGATCCGTTCAATTCTAAAAATTCTAACATACTTTCTGCACCTTTTTTAAATCCGCTTTTGTAATTAATGTATGTGCAGGCTACTGTAAATAGAACCATTAAAATTATAAAAGAAATATCCATATTAACTTCCTATACTATTACTTATCATCTTTCCATCTGAAGTCATCCGATGTCCACTCAGGGTCATCATAGTAAATTCCTTCATGGTCTTCATAAGGTACACACTCTTGAACTTTCTTAGTATTGTATAAATCTTCAGAATAGTCTGTGTTCCAATCATTAGCATAAACTTCTACTTCATTGCCTTCTGCATCGTATCCACTTTTCCATTCAATTTTTTCAATACCACCTTCATCTAATACTGCTTCTTCAGCTTGATCTTTAGAATCAGCTACAACATCATATTCAACCCAAACATTATAGCATTGTCTCACTCTATATTTCTTTTTACCTATATCTTGATGTGGACTATCTTTGCTATATTCTTTCATTTATCCTCCTTATTTTTTAATACTTCCCATATTGCAATTACAATTACTCCTAATACCATAACTTGTAATTCTATTGGAGCACCACTAAAAAGTTCAAAAACTTCTAGCATATAACTCCTTCATAGTTTTTAGTATACCAAATTGTAGGATACCCATTTGGGCTATGTTCTGGACCATGAACTCCATACTCCATTGTATGTTTTCCATAGTCCTTTTCAAATACTTCAAATGCTCTTTCAGCAGTTTTAAATGGACCTCTAACTACTGTAGAATCTAGTAGTTTATACCCATCTCCTGGTAGTTCACCAAAATGCATTTCACTAATATAAAAACCTTTTTTAACCATAAATGGATTAATGTTTTTCATTAGGCCGCCTTTTTTAGCATTGCACCAGGAACCCTATAAGTAGGTCCTTGATCTGTATCAACAACAACGTATTTAATATTAACTTTCTTAACTATACCAGTATAAGAACCACCTCTACCACTAAATGAAACCTTATCACCTGGGTTAAAGCTACCTGCTGACTTAACAGATAATACTGTCTGTCTTTGTTTTACTGCTTGAATTACGGCACTAATCTCATTAGCATCTAACTTATTAATACCATCTATGACTTTACTTACTACACTATTCATCTTTAAGACTCCTTTTTGTTAACTATACTCTTATAATATAGTAAGATGCCTTACTTGTCAAGAAAATAATTGACTAAAAAAGTCAGTAAAATCAAGGCTTTTTCATCTTTTTTGAAATTTATTTGATAAAAGCACCTATTCTTCCATGCACATCTGGGTAATATCTGTATGTATAGCCCTTTGGCGGTATCATATCATCACCTTCCCATACAGGAATGAACTCTTGAATACCATCTTTAAAGTCTTCATTTGATCTTAAATGGACCTCAATTACTTTGTCTCCTATATATTCAACATTCAGGGCTGGTCTATTTATGAAGTGATTTCCAATTACTTCAGGAAGTAGTATAACATGATTAATTTTTACCCATTTGTCCCAACGTGTAAATGTATCTTCTGACTTAAATCCTTCAACACAAAATAGTTGATTTCCAAATTTATAATCTACAGAAAAATGTCTTCCTTCAAACCATTCACACCAAAAATATCCGTATGGTAGATGCATTGTCTCTTTTTCTAACCAAACTTTTTGTGCACCTAATCCTAACCCTAGTGCGTTAACACAAGGTCTTACAATATAATATCCAGGCGTTGGTACATCTATGCCTGTTGGACCACATATATATCCCATTTTCTTTGAGAGTATAAGTTTATCCATAACCCACATATCATCTGGATTAATTGTTTTCCATACTATATCTTCTTCTGTATCATCCATTTTTTTGTTTTTCAAATTGTTTAATGACGTTCCAGTGAGTATCAAGTGGAAATCTCCAGTTCCATCCAGAACAATGTATAGCTAGAAAATCTGTTCTTAATTCCCACCATATTCTTCCAGCACTTGTTTCTAATCCACTACATTCTTTAAGTACTTCTTCAAACTCTGAAACAGTAAATGTTAATACTCTAGTACAAAAATCACTAACTTTTAAACTACAGTGAACTTCGTTATTTTCTACATATACCTTAATGGGTAAATTAAAAGAGTCTTTTATATTCTTCGTGTCTTTCATATTTCCTTCTTAGTTGATCTGTAAGTTCAGTATTCATCATTTGTCCTTGCCAGAATACCTCGCAATATTTATTAATCCAATCTGCATTAGGGCTATCAAAACCCATACTATACCATAAATTAGGTATTCTTATAGGATCTTGCCAATCACGTTGCATTAGTAGTACATCACTTTTCTTTTGTCTCCACTCTTTGTCTATATGCATACGATGTATAAATGCTTCAACTACTTGATCCAAATCTTGCATATGATGATTAGCATCTGAAAAATTTGCATTTTCAGGATCTTCCATAACTAAATTATATTCTCTCATAGCCCACATTTCAATATCATGATGCCAACGACCTATTGCGGTGGTAATTAGTGTAGCATTATGTTCACGTGTCCATTCATATACAAGATCAGTATTATGAGCGTGTAACAATAACGCAATAGGACCTGTGTATTGTGGTATCTCATATAGATTATCTAACTGAGCTTTTGTAATCTCCAGTGTATTCCTAACTTCAAAGTTATATGCAAATTTCAAATGATCTGGAATGTTCCAATAATCGTCATGTACTCTAACTGAACCAAAAGGTCCTGGCTCACAATCAATTCTACTATGTAATTCTGGTAAATCGTATTCAGCCCAGTTTTCATCAGGATCGCATGAACCCCAAAGGTTTGGGCTATTGTTAAGTAAAAAAGGAACCTCCATCTGACTCATACAAGAATGTGAACAAACTAGATAAAGGTTTTTTAAGTTAGGTGTCATTCCTTTGTTAATTTTCTTTTTTCTCTAATAGCTTCTTGTAGGTCAAGTATTTGTTCATTTTCTATTAATCTAATAATAGTTTCAGTTACGCCAATATCTTGTTGTATCATACCTAATTTAGCCATTAGTTTTTCAAGTTCTACTGTATAGAACTGTAATTCTTTTTTCTTTCTGTCACGTTGATCATAAATATCAGTTATATCTATTATTAACTTTTGTGAGCCTGAGTTATGTCCCATTAAACTCATATTATTCTCCACTAATTGATAACAGTGTCCGCTGGCTCTAGTCCTTAACATCTCTTAGAATGTAGGCCAATACTGTATTAGTATTTATTATAATACAAGTTCAGCTTTAATGTTTTCATTAACCCATCTTTTACCATCTTTTTCATAAACACCGCACATTCTATGACAAGTATCACATGGTTTATCAGTTAATGTATTCTTAAGTAGAAGCCAAAAGTTTTCAGACATAATTTCATCTAATGTATTTTCATTCAAGTTATTTTTAAAATTTTTATATAGTACTTCTAATTGTCTTCTAGATTCTCCTGGATTAGCAAACTCTGCATTAAACATACAACATGGATGAACTGTACCATCTGGATTTATAAATATTCCTTCTTTTGAAAAACAATCATCTTTAATATATAAAGAATCAGGAACAGGTTCATTAATATCTACCTTTTTTATCTCTTTATTAAATATTCCAAAGTTAGTAGACTCTACTTGTTCATAAGCCTCTTCATCAGTTACCCAACCTCTTCTATGTTCAAAACCAACAAATCCCATACTACGAGCTAATTGTTCTGCTTCTTTTATTTGATGTCTATTCCAAGGAAATTCAATAAATTGCCAGGTTGCTTCTCCTCCAGCATCTATAAATGCTTTAGCATTTTCAATTATTTTTTTCCAGCTTACTCCTCTTCTATAGATATGATTTGTATCTTCTAAACCATCAATACTAAACTTAAACATATAGCGAGTATTGGTGCTTTTAAAAAAATCACCTATCTGTGCAAATAATTTAGGAGTTCTTAATCCAGCATTTGTGTGGATATTAAATGAAGCATTTGAATTAAGTTTTTTTATTAACTGAAGTATTTCGAATATTTTTGGGTGTGCTATAGGATCTCCGGCAGTACCTATTAGATCCACAAATACTTCATCAGTATTAACGACTTTGCTTTCAAATATAGTTCTGATATTTTCTAATGATATATGTTGGTTTATTCTAGTATCTGAATTTCTATATAGTCCAGGCTCTAGATCAGGGAATTTTTCTTTAAAAAAAGGTTTAGTGCCAATTGGTTGATATCTTATACATCCTGGACAAAAACTATTACAGGCTGTAGTGGATTCAATTTCAATGACACTAATCTTTTTATACATAATGTAGTACTTATCATATTATAAAGACTCTACAAATGCTCTTTCTTGACAGTAATGTCCAGGTGCCCTATTTGTTCCATGTATCCATCCTTTTGCTTCTAACATATCTCTTATTTCAATGTTAAAACTAGGACCTCCACAGATCATAATACGATCTCTTTCTATATTAAAATCTAATTCCCCTTCGTAATGAAGTTCACTGAACAGATCACCAGAACGGATCTTATCGGTAACTCTTCCAGTTGAGACGCCCTCTCTAGGTTCTTCTCTAGTGACACTTTGCCACACGACTGCTTTATTTGACTCCAATTCGGAACGGAACACGAGCTCGTCATTACGACGACAAGTGTGAGTAACAATAACTTGATCATAATATTTGTATGCCTCCTCATGTCTAGCAATACTTAAAAAAGGTGCTAGACCTGTGCCTGTGCTTATACACCACAGTCTTGGTTTAGGGTGTTTAAGTTCGTACACATCTAAATTCGGTAAAACTAATGTACCTACTGCTCTAGTAGTAACCTCAAGTTCATCGCCTACCTTAATATGTTGTAGTTTACTTGTTAACGGACCATCTGGAACTTTAATACTTAAAAATTCCAAAAAATTATCTTCTGGAAGACTACAAATACTGTATGCTCGTAATGGAGATTCACCACCTGGCATACCGATCATATTAAATTCTCCTGGGCGAAAATTCTTTTTCCACTCGCCATTTCTTGTAGTCTTAAACCAAAATAGATCTTCTGTGAAGTGTTTAACTTCTAATACTGTTTCTAAATTACGTGGTTTCAATTTATTCTCCTATAAAACTGAATATTAATTCCACTTTTTAACCATTTATAATTAGGACTTTTTCTTGTTACACATGATGCATGAATCTGACAGCTATCAAATAACATTATTGAACCGGGTGTGAATTCGAAAACTGATTCAATTTCAAGTCCTTCTAAATTTTCTTTTGGTATATGCGGAAATATGTAATCATCTGCGTTTATAGATTCACCTAAAGTATAAAATTCTGGATACTGTCTGGCTATTCTATAATCACTATTTAGCTGACTACTGATGCCTACTCTATCTAAAGTAATACTATTACCAATATGTCTTTGTCTAAAATAAGCAGTCCAAGCATCTGCTTCAGAAGATATTAGTAATGGTATTACCACACTCTTATAAGGTATAACATTTTTTGCCCAATGAAATTCTGGTCTTTCAGTTTCATCTTCTGTCATTAAATCGACGTGTGCATCATGAAGTTTTGTTGTAATGTAGTAATTTCCAGTATGAGTATCTTCATAATCACCTATTACTTCTTTGAACTTTTCATCTAACACAGGCATCTTTTTAAATAGTGTATCAATATCACATACTGCTTGAATGTTATTACTTGTATCAGTCCATTTTATTCTATGGGCAGACTGAAATTGTAGTAAAAGAATTTGTTCTACCTCTTCTTGTGAAAAGAAATTGTTGATAAGTTCAGCTGGTTTGAAATTATCAATAATATCCTGTCTATGATTACTACAATTTTCTTTATACATTTTTTAAAATTTTTACTGATTTTTTTAGTGCATCAATAAATTTATCGATGTCTTCTTTTGTATTATGTATACCAACACTTGCTCTAATTGTAGGTGGAATATCCAGGTAAGTATGTAGTGGTTGAGCACAATGTTGTCCTGCTCTTACACATACCCCGAATGTATTCATTAGTGTTGCAAGGTCAATACTATTTACTTCTTTGATATAAAAACTTTGTAAACTACCCTTTGATTCACCTTTTCCTATGAATACTATATATGGTAATTCACCTAATCTTGTACATAAGTATTTTAATAAAGCCCTATCATGTTTAACAATAATATCCATACCAATATTTAATAAGTATTCAACTGCCGAACCAAATGCTATTGTTTCTGCAATAGGAGGAGTACCAGCTTCAAATTTAATTGGATAAGGTTTAAATATATATCCACTAGAACTTACTTCTGCTACTGCACCTCCACCAAGTCTCATGGGTTCCATTTCTTCTAAAAGATCTGGTTTGCCATACATAAACCCGACTCCACTTGGACCATATAACTTATGTGAACTTGCTACATAAAAGTCGCAATCCAACTTTTGAACATCAACCTTATAATGTACTGCACCTTGACATCCATCAATTACTGTTATAGAATTAAATTCTTTTGCTTTCCTACATATTTCAAATACTGGAAATGCTGTTCCTAAAACATTTGAAACGTGAGATATTGCAACAATCTTTGTTCGTTTATCAATAAGTTCTTCAAAATGTTTATAGTCTAGTGTTCCATTGGCATCTACTTTTACGTATCTTAATTCAGCTTTACTAAATTCACATAATCTTTGCCAAGGAATTAAATTAGCATGGTGTTCTGCAATACTAATTACTATATTATCTCCCTCTTCGATTCTATGTCGTAATCCATAGCTAATAAAATTAATTGATTCTGTTGCACCTGAAGTAAAGACTACTGTATTTGGATCTTCTGCATTAATAAATCTTGCTACTTTTATTCTAGCTTCTTCAATTCCGTTTGTGCTTTTAACACTTAGATCATGAACACCACTATGAATGTTACTGTAATATTTTGTATAGGCTTCATTAAGTTTATCTAGAACAACCTTTGGCTTTTGTGAACTCGCGGCTGTATCAAGATATACTAAAGGCTTTTCCTGTTGATTTATAATAGGAAACTCCTGTTTAATATTTTCTAATTCAATTTTGTCTGTGTTAAATTTTACTTTCATAACATTTCCGTAAATGGCGGAGGGAGTGAGATTCGAACTCACGAAAGAGTTGCCCCTTTGCCGGTTTTCAAGACCGGTGCTTTCAACCGCTCAGCCATCCCTCCTTAAGTTCTGTAGTGGAGCGGGCGAACAGGTTCGAACTGTCGACCCTCTCGTTGGCAACGAGATGCTCTACCACTGAGCTACGCCCGCCTTTATTGTTGTGGTATTTATTGTCCGTAACTGTCTAGTAGGACTTTAAGTTTCTTTTTACTCTTACCTACCATTTTTGTCTTATAGGCATCTTCTATATTTGATATGTCATCTCCTACAATAACTACGCCTATCATACCCATTGCTTTATGAGGAGTACACCAATATACGTATACACCTGGTACTTCAAATGTATATGAATATTCTTTATTCATTTTACTTTTCTTAATTTTATCTACACCTTCAGGTACAGTTTTAAACTCTACATTATGACCTTTTGATGTTGGTAACCAAGTAATTGTATCACCTACTTGTATATCTACTAGCTCTTCGCTATAAATCATTTTGTTACCTTTATCATCTTTGTTTAACATTTCAATTTGTATATCTGCAAATGCTTGAGCTGAAATAGTAAACATCGAAAAAATAATTGCAGTTAGTAATATTTTCATATTGTATTCTTTCCTAGTTTGGTAGTCCGTAGGGGAATCGAACCCCTCTTTTCGCCGTGAAAGGGCGATGTCCTGAACCGATAGACGAACGGACCATATGGCGAGAGTGAAGGGACTCGAACCCTCGGCCTTCTGCGTGACAGGCAGACGCTCTAACCAACTGAGCTACACCCCCTTCTATTAGTGAACTATTCGTGTTCACCACCTGGATCGTTTTTATCTAACGGAACTCTGTAGGGATTACCGTTTTTATCTCGGTAAATCACATACCCTCTACCTCTACCATAAGAATGATAGGTTCCAAACAACCAGGGTTTATGTTCTGCTACTTTAAATGTTGCTACTGTAATTACAGTTGCCGCAACCAATAGCACGTGTGCAAGAGCACTTACTCCAAATGCCCATACACTTTCTGCGATCATAATCGCAAATACTGCTGACCACATGAATGCTAAAACCTGCATCACCATGTGTCTTACTTGCATATCAGGGATATGCCTTAACGGATTAACTTCCGAATTCATTACATGATTCCAACAATCATATATAAATTTACGTAATGTATACATAGAGTACTCCATATTCTTAATATCCTTGTATTATACGTTAACAAACCCATTTTGTCAACGAAAGAAAAAGGAAAGTTTAGAGACTTTTCCTAGGTCTTAATTTTGGTGGAGGATAGCGGGATCGAACCGCTGACCTCCTGAATGCAAATCAGGCGCTCTCCCAGCTGAGCTAATCCCCCAAGTTTTTATTTTATTTCAGCACCAAAATACTTTTCCAGTACTTCTAACTGGTCATGAAATTCAGCAATTTTCATTACTTCCTTTTCGACAGTTTCAATAATATCAGAATGCTCACCTATACCTGCAGGATTAGTGAGATATATTTCAACATTCTGTTTATGTTTACTGATCTGTCCTTTTGCATGATCGACTAGTGCTTGTAACATTTCTTTTCTCATTTTATAACTTTTCTTCTCTAATTTAGTTTGTTTGTGTATGTCCTAATATAGTGTCCTGACACCAAGTCCTATTTTGTACCACCTGTATTCGGTTATACAGGGCAGGAATCTCCTATGTGTTGTCTACTTTCATTGTTTCGACCTTGTTATAAATGGTGCCCTCGAAGAGACTCGAACTCTTACGCCGTGAAGCACAGGTTCCTAAGACCTGCGTGTCTACCAATTCCACCACAAGGGCATTAAATGGTGCTGGCACCAAGATTCGAACTCGGGACCTACTGATTACAAATCAGTTGCTCTACCAGCTGAGCTATGCCAGCATCTGCTCCTTATAATGTAACAATAGCAAACAATAGAAAAGGTGTCAACCTATTTTATTATCTGCTACGTTATTTATCTTGAGCTTAATGTACGACGTGAACATTAACTTTGACAATTACTTCATCGCCAACGTCAAAATGTTTCTTAGTATTAAATTGAACGTGCATTCCGTTATAGTCTACATAAACTGTATAATGTTGAACGTACTGCTCTTCCTGATTCGTATATGTTGTTGTACACTTGTTAACTCTTTCATACCCAATGATCTCAGTATTAGAATTTTTATTCTTCTGATGTTCATTTGCTAGTACGCCACCAACTACTGCACCTACTGTGCCTGCACCTGATGCTCCGCTAACTTTATTTCCTACAACACTACCCAATACACTTCCAATGATTATTGATCCAAGATCATCACCACCTTTAGTTCTTTTATATATGGGTACATCAACTTCTGTACAAGTCTTATTAGGAGTTGATACTGTCTTCGTAGTTACAAAAGGAACAACCTTATATACTGTTGCTACCTTCTGATATGCTTGGCTACCACCGGCAAACGCCGCTGTCGTAGATAGCATTCCTGCCACAATCGCGGCAATCGCTAGTTTCTTCATTTTAACCCTCCTAGGTTAGTTATGTTAACTCTGGAAACATACGTTTAACGTAATTATGTACGATAATCTTAGTTTCCTGGTTCGCTTGAGCGCCTTTAGACTTTGGGGCTTCTACTCCTTGTGTAAAGATTTCTCCTTTTGCAAGTCTTAGTAATTCCCTTTTATTAAGTCTCTGGACGCCATCAAGTGTCACCTGTTCATTTACAATAGCACTTAAAACATATTCGGCAATATCTGAATGTTCCATAGGAATTTCAATTTTCGCATTTATACGTTTTGTACCATCGTTATATATTTGTGCTCTCATTTTACACCGTTCCAGTTAATGTATACCGAAGTATACTTTGTTTACCAATATACTTACAATAACATATCTAGCCATAATGTCAAGTAAAATATCTTACTTTTTTTACAAATTATTGATTCTGTTCTGAAAGTCAGTAAAATCGGCACTTTCTGAGACTATTTGCTTCAATTCTTCAAGAGAAATAGCTGAAAGTGTAGGGTCTATTCGGGCTGAATTCTGTGCAGGAAGGGTAGAAGTTGTTACTGGATCACCAGAACTTGTTACTTCTGCTACTGCTTCTTCAGTAAATCCTATAGGTTTTCCACAATAATCATATACTGTAGTTCTTTCTGTTGGAGTTACTGTATTATCATCTTGGGCTTCTAGTTTAGCAATTAATTCTGGCTCTAGTAAATAGTACCAAATATTATTACCATTTTCATCTACTTCATATGCTTTAAGTTGTGGATATAATGTTCTTAGTTGTGATCCAACACTATTAGCATCTGATAAAGTTAATCCATCTACTGGAGTAATTAATCCAACATCGGTATTAACTCTGTTTACCGGAGTAAAAATACTACCACCATGATTATTTGCTGAACTAAAGTTACGTTCAAGATCCATTAAATTTCTTAAGTCAGTTACTGACTGATCTAAGTTTAGTTTTATTCTATTTAATTCTTGTTGTATATCTGTAATATTACTGTTAAGGATATTATCCCAAACATCTCCAATATCTTTTAGAGCTCCGCCTTGAAAGATTCCAAAGTTTACTCCACCGTCGCCGCCGATACAACCTCCGACATCACTATCTAACATTGTTCCAATTCCATCTAAAATGTCTTTTCCGTTTCCGGTAAAACTACCAAACGCCTGACGTAAAACATTTGGAATTGGTTTTGGATTAATTGGCGTTGCACAGAAATTAATTAAGTTTGATATTGTAGCAATATCACTCATTATTTTATTTAATCTGTTAAATGCTTCATCAATACCAGTATGCTCCATGAATTCATCCATTGCTTTATTGGCTTCTTCAAGAGCTCCATATAATTCTCCAAGTTCATCTTTTAATCCGTTTTCACTAATTGTTTCCAACAGTCTATTTAAATTCACTTTAATACATACTTGCAAATTTCCTAATTTCAAACCATTACCGGCTAAAAGACTACATATTAATTCTTTTAGTGTAATACTTGATTTCTGAACTTGTACTGGATTGTCTTTATCTGTAGGATCTATATCAACATTAGTTGGTACCTCAATAGTTGTTCTATCAAGATACTCATTAACGTCTTTTAGTCCGCCTATAAATTCATCTGTTGCCATAATAATTAATCTTATTCAAATGCAAAAACATTTTCGCTACCCTGAGTAGCATCTGGACCACAATGATGAACTGGCAATGGACATAAATTATCTGCACTTGCTGTACTTCCATTTACAACCATTTCTCTACCAGCCACAAAAACTGTACCTGGATTAATACTAGCATCTAAAGATCCACCACCGTGTGAATTTGGATCTCCTTGTACTGATACTAATTTATCATTCACATAGACTGTTTGATTGCCTGCGACCTGTGTCACGGCTCCACATTTTCTTTCGTCTGTGTTTCTATGTACTCCTGGCATTATTTCGCTACTGTTAGTCCTGTTGTTGCTTTTATATACATATCCGACGCATCTTTCGCCGTTTTAACTATACATATAATAGTATTTAGCTTCAACTCGAACTTCGCATCTGGTGCGACAGTAAACATAAATGGCGCTAATCCAGGACCTTTTTGGCCTGCTACTAGCATAAATGGTTTTTTGACTATAATTGCGTCATCTTTTATTTCGTCTAGACGTGCTACCATCTCTTCACCACTTGAAATTTTGATGGAGATTGTATCGCCTACACTATAAGGTGTTTCTATTAACATTATAAAGTATATCCTGTTCCGTTAAAATTGTTATCTTCAATGTATTTTACTAGTTCATTATATCCACCAATATTAGTTCCGTTAATAACAATTTGTGGAAATGTTCTAGCATTTGGAAACGTTTCTAGCATAAACTCTCTGTCAAAGTCTGGGCCTAATATTTTTTCTTTATATTTTACGCCTAGTTTGTCTAATGTCATTTTTGCTCTTACACAATAGCCACACTGTGGCTTAGAATAAATTTGTACATCTAACATTAGAGTTCAAACCCTTTAAACGTTTCTTTATTTACATCTTGTTTTACTCCACCCTGAACGTAAGAAGTTATTTCAGTTTCTTGTGGAGCAACCTGCACTTCAGCACCTGAGATCCATTTTTGAGTCCAAGGTAGTGGGTTTGCTTGAGGTACGTCATAAGGACATTTTAATCCCAGAGCTGTCATTCTTTTACAAGCGATCCATTCAATATATTGATTTAATAAATCTACATTAAGACCAATCATTGAACCATCTTTGAACAAATACTCTGCCCACTGCTTCTCCTGTTCAACTGCATCTACAAACATCTGTAATACTTCTGGTGCACATTCTTTTGATATTTTATCAAAATCAGGATCTTCTTTAGTTAATATTTTAGAGATCATATATTGTGTTGAAGCTAGATGCACGTTTTCATCACGAGCAATTAGTTTAATAATCTTTGCGTTTCCTTCCATTTTCTTAAGTTCTGCAAATGCCCAAGAACAGGCAAATGAAACATAAAAACGAACGCCTTCTAATATGTTAACACTATTCAATGTTAACCAAATCTTTTTCTTTAATTCATATTTACTGATTTCAACTGTTTTACCATTTACTGTATGTGTTCCTTCACCTAGTAATTGGTAGTATTGTTGATACTCAATTAGATCGTCATAATATTTAGAAATATCTCCTGCACAATCTAAAATTTCTTTACTATCCATTAATTGATCAAATACAATACTTGGATTACTATATACGTTTCTGATAATATGTGTGTATGAACGACTGTGAATTGTTTCACTAAATGCCCAAGTTTCTACCCAAGTCTCTACTTCAGGAAGAGTGATAATTGGTAAAAAAGCTAGATTAGGTGAACGTCCTTGAACACTGTCTAATAAAATCTGTCTTTTTAAGTTTGAAGTAAAAACGTGTTGTTCTGAATCTGTAAGATCTTTAAAATCTTTTGCATCTTTATATACGTCTACTTCTTCAGGTCTCCAAAAGAAACCTAGTTGTTTATCAGTTAGTTTCTCAAACTGTTTATATCTAACCAAGTCATAACGTTGCATACCTAAATGTTCGTCAAGAAAGGTATTGCTTTGTGTATGGTGTTTTGTGTTTTCTGTATTAAGTACTGTCATTTTCCTCTTCCTTTTTAAATTACACAGCTTTCGCAGTAATCGTCATATTGTTGATCAGTTTCAAAATCCTCTCTTGACTTCTGATCATCTTTAAACTCTATCTCACCTTGTCCATCATAAGTGTTAAAGTAATATAACTGTTTGCCACCATACTTGTAAAACATAAGAAGGTGTTGTAACAAAACACTCATTGGTATCTTTTCGTCCTCGAAATATTCTGGGTTGTAGCTTGTATTAACACTAATACCTTGATCAATATATTTTTGCAAAACTGCCATAATTTTAATATATCCTTCAGGGCTTCGTTGTTGCCACAACAAATCGTATTTATTTTTAAGGCGTGCAAAACCGGGTACGACCTGTCTTAAAACACCATGTTTGGACTGCTTCACACTTACGAAAGCACGAGGGGGTTCTACGCCATTTGTACTATTACTAATTTGTGCAGAAGTTTCTGCAGGCATAAGTGCCATTAGTGTGCTGTTTCTTATGCCAGTCCTTTTTAATTGTGTACGTAGACCTTCCCAATCCATGCGTTCGACGTGTGGAACAAGTTCATCAACTTCTTTTTTATAAGTTTGATTAGGTGTAATACCAAGGCCATATTTAGTTTCATTATTGCCTGAAATCATTCCTTTTTCCTGTGCTAAATCAGCACTTGCTTTAATTAAATAATATGACCAAGCTTCTGCCCACTCATCTATTTTAGCTAATCCTTTTTCATCTATGTCCTGATATGACATATCATTTTTTGCTATCCAATAAGCCAAGTTAATAATACCGATACCTAAAGGGCGCCTTTTCATTGTACTTGCTTCTGCCGCTAGTACAGGATACTTCTGGTAATCTAAAAGGGCGTCTAAGGCTCTCACAGCCAGTTCACAGGGCTTTTTAAAGTCATCGGGCTTCTTAATATTACCCCAATTAATAGCACTCAATGTACATAAACTAATTTCACCATGCTCATCAACTATACTTTCTAAAGGTTTAGTAGGTAAGTTAATTTCACAACATAGATTTGATTGTTTAACAGGTGCTACTTTATCATCAAACGCACCATGTGTATTTGCGTGATCTACATTCATTAAATATACACGACCTGTATTCTTTCTTTCTTCCATAAACGCAGAAAAAATATCAATTGCTTTTACTACTTTTTTACGCAGACGAGTATTTCGTTCTGCTGTTTCATAAAGACTTTTAAATTTATCATAATCGTTAAAGAAAGCATCATAAAGTCCTGGAACATCATGAGGTGAAAATAATGTAATATCTCCACCAGAAAGCAATCTTTCATACATAAGTTTATTAAACTGTACACCATAATCTAGATGTCTAACACGATTGTCTTCTGTACCTTTATTGTTTTTAAGTACTAGTAAGTCCTCTACTTCTAGATGCCATATAGGGTAATACAGAGTACCTGCACCGCCTCTAACACCACCTTGACTACATGACTTAATTGCACTTTGAAATAGTTTATAAAATGGAATAACACCAGTATGACTAGCATCACCATTACGTACCTTTGAACCAATAGCACGAATCTTACCAGCACCAATACCAATACCTGCTTTTTGACTTACATATTTAACCACTGCACTTGTAGTAGCATTAATACTATCCAAACTATCATCCGTTTCAATTAGAACGCAAGATGAAAACTGTCTTTGTGGAGTACGAAGCCCTGCCATTATGGGAGTTGGTAAACTGATATCGAAATGACTGATCGCATCATAAAAATCTTTTACGTATTTCATACGTACATCTTTTTCATAATGACTGAATAAAGTAGCTGATATCATCATATAGCAAACCTGAGGAGTTTCATATACCTTGCCTGAAACTCTATTTTGAACAAGATATTTTCCTCTGAACTGTTCCATACCAGCATATGCAAGATCTTCATCTCTATCATGTTTTAGATAAGAATTAAGCTGATCAATTTCTTCCTCGTCATAACTGACAAAAAATTCTGGATCGTAATAACCTAGCTCTACATTTGTACGAGCAATTTCACTTAGATGTGGTGGATTAAATTGATTATATACCATTTTACGTAAATGATAGTTAATTAAACGTCCTGCTACCCATTGATAGTTAGGAGTTTCTTCTGTAATTAAATCTGATGCCGCCTTAATTAATGTTTCCTGTACTTCACTAGTTGAAATACCATTAAAAAATTGTATATGACTTTTTAATTCTACCTCAGATGCACTTACCCCTGATATACCTTCACAGGCATAAAAGACTACTTTGTGCATTTTTTCTAAATCTAGGGGTTCTTTCTTTCCGTCGCGTTTTGTTACAATTATTTCATTTGTCATTCTATTAAACCTTCTCTGTCGGACATCTAGTATTATTTAATCCTAAATCTTTGTTGAAAAAACTAGGTTAACTGTTCTGACGTCCAAGTCTCCATTTTTACTTTTAGTGGTATAGTATCTATAGTGTTAACTTCTCCCCAATTACGGCAAAGTACCCACTGGTTATCCACAATTACTACCAGTCCTAGGAAGTCATCTGCATGATCTTGTATCAAACTAACTTCACATTCAAGCCCCAAATAATGTAGTGTATAAAATATACCTAGAGCTATTGCGTTCTCATCGAACTTGCCTTCATAAATTAAGTCCCAAGGACTAGGCCAGTCTTGGGAAAAATAAGGATCGATTACTCTTTTATCGAGAGGAACCATTTTCCACCAATCCACACACTTTTGCAAGTTTTCCGGTGTTGGTAATCCTTCTAAACTTTGTCTAAACTGCCTCCAATTTTGTAGGCGTTCGCGTGGTGGTAATTGCCATATTAAATTGCTTTGCATAGTTTAACTTACTAGCTATTTATTCGTTTACGTTATAGAATTCCTGTAATCTTTTCGCCCAGGAGTCCTCCCATTTCTTAAACTCATCTACTTTAACTTCGAATAATTGCCAATCACAATTTCTACTACACATAAAAATTGCAAGATTTTCAATTTTAGTTTCATAAAGTTCATTGTGTGCTAGAGCATAAGCCGCACCTTGCAAAAAATAGTCCTCAATCCATTCTCTTCTTTTAGGCTTATTGGTTTGTTTGAAGTCCATTATAGTAGGTTTGCCCTTCCACACTCCCAATAAGTCTGCTGTACCTGCATAAAGTTGTGGATAACATAAATTTACTTCACTTCCCCACACTTCATCCAAATCTGGTTCAATGTTTTTCTTTACAGTGTCAGCCATTAGCTTTGCCTGTAAAACCATCTTACCAGTGTACTCTTGATTCTTAACCCAGCTTTCTAGAATCTCATGCATTATTGATCCTACATTAGCCGCTTCAGTAACAATCTTTTGAGCTTCTTTTTCTCCAACCCTTTTTTTCCAATTTGCCAATGCTTTTCTTTTTTCAGCTGGCTTTGTTTTATCAAGAATTGTAGTTACACTTGGAACTGGATCGCCCCAAGGGTTTTCATACAAACGTTTTCCATTATGATTCTTTCGTTTGAGTTCCTGATAAGGATATGGAGATGTAATTTTTATCATTCTCTTATACTAACTTACAATTTGTATTAAGTCAAGTAAGTTTTTATAGAATTATTAGAAATATGTTAATGTTTTGGAGGTTTTTAAAAAATACAACCGATAACTGTGTCTTCTACCAGTATATGTGCCATTTAAAGGTTTGACCAGTTGCTGTATTTGTAATTCTTTCTATCTTATAGCCTAAGTTTTGAAAATATTTTATTACTTCATTCATTTGTTGTATTTTAGCACGATCATTTAATGCACCTTGCCAAGATTGGAAGTATTGTACACTAGCTGGATTTGTAGGAATAGCATATACACCTTGTATAAATCCTAAACTTGCATTAGCTGTACCAGCACCAATTTCATAACTCCAAACACTATTTGCATGAACATCAATATTTAAAACTAGAAAATTGTTGTCTTTTGTTGCTACTATTCCTGGAAGATTTGCGTTATTGATATCTGCAATAATGCCATCTAGTGTATTTGCTACTACACCTAATGTCACACTCTGTCCATTAATAATAAATGTATCATTATTGTTTACTACTGGATTATTGATTGTACCAATTTTTTGAACACTTGGTGTTGACGTTGTCATTGTTGTTAAATCAGAAACTAATATGTCAAAATTACCATATCCACTTGCTGAAATTATTTGTTTCATTATTTCATGACATTCTTCGAAAATAATCATGTCTTGTGAACTTTTTGCTCTAGCCTGTGCCGCGTTTAATCCTACCGTCATTTGTCTAATTCTCTTTTAACTGTCTTACGAGCCATTTGGTCAATTTTATTATCTGCCTTTTCAGGATCTGATGTCTTATCGAAAGATTTAAATGCCTTACTATGTGTATTAAAATAGACTACATCATCTTTAATGTTATCTACTATTGCGAGGTTATTTAAAACATCAAATAGTGTAGCCTTATCTAAATTTATACCTTCTTTTGAAAGTTCTCCTAAAAGAGTTTCTAATGATACTGTTCCTATACCCTCTCCTGACATAACTGTCAGTAGATCTATTATAGATTGCTTCGTTGTATCGTCCTCTTTAAAGATTACTTCCGAAATCAGCATAGTTTATGCCTTTCTTAGTTCTTCAAAAGCCTTCTTTAGAAGTTCTTTACTTACTTTGCCATCCTTTTGTGCTTCTTTTACCATTTTAAGAGCTGATAGATAAGCGTCTTCTTTCATTTCACGCTCACCGTCCATCTCATCAGCATTAGCCGCATCAACACCTTCAAAATCATCTGTTTCCGGTTCTGCAGGAATTTCAGGATCTGCTGGAGCATCAAGAGTAGTATCCATTTCCATATCAGTTGGAACTTCTTTACCTTGAGCTGTTAATACAGCATTATCCATTGATTCTTTTGTTGACTTAACAGCATCTAACGCACTTTGTAGAGCAGTTTCTGCTGATGCGTTAAACGCTTCAGCTTGTTCAATACCAACTTCTTCTTTCATTTTGTCAGTAATTGCCATTAGCTCTTCAACTTGCATACTTGCTAGAGTTTCTGCCATTTTTTGTAGGTCTTCAGCCATTTGTTTAGCCGCAAGTAATACTTCTGCTTGGTCTAATTCATTTTCCATTACAGTGTTCTTTCTTGTTTCTAATTCCTGATCTAGTCCTTCTTTTACTAATAATAGCTTTTGAAATGACTTGTCAGTGACTTCAACACCAGCGTCACGAAATCTTTCGATCTTTGCTGTTGTTGCTTCTCTAATTTTTTCTAATTTAGCAGTATCGGCCTTAAAATTAAAGTCCATACCGAATATACCCTTAAGGGCAGTATCTAACTTCGAAAAGTTTTTATCATTTAATTCATCTAAATTCATATGGTTAACCTCGCTATAAGTTATATATAATGTATTTAGCAAGAAAGGGCAAAATTTAAAGCATAGTTAACGTCTAACCACTCACCTCGATGCTATAATAGCTTTATTTTCAGCAAAAATTACAGTAAATTTTTAATGTGTGTCTTGCATTCATTCATTCTAGATAATGATTGTCCAAATTTCGCATCAGCAATATCATATTTGTGGTTGTCTTCACCATATTGCTTCATTCTAGACTTATGAGTTGCCGCTTCATACATATAATCGGCATATCTCTTATCATAATCAAGTATTCTTTCCACATTAATTTTTGATTTTGATTCACCAACTAGATCTTTTACTATAGTCATTGCTGTTTCAAATAAAGAAATATCTTCATATAAAACTTTGTTGTCTTCGTTCTTAATACGATAAAACGTTTTTTCGTATAATCCAACGATTTTCTCTTTATACAATTCAACCTTAACATCTGCTACTCGGATTGTATCTCCAGTTTTTAGTCCAGTTGCGACTTCTACATTACCATCTTGTACTTCTGTGATAACTTGTTTAGTTGCATTAGTTGTAGCTGATTGAAGTCTCTCTAAGATGGCTTTCATCTGTTTAGTATCTTCGTTCATTATAGGCTCCCTTTCTTTCTAGAATAATAAGTCTTCCCATCCTTCTCTTCACGAGTAAGTATGTTTTTATTACATAGTTGACGGGCTAGTTCAACATCACGTTCGCTGAGATCTTCAGTACACGTTTCTTCTATAATACTCTCATAAACTTTATATTCAAAGTTATTAAGGAATACTGGAATTCCACCTACTGTTTCTACACACTTCATGATGTTAGCTTCTTTACTAGTCCACGTAATCTCTCAAGTTCTTGAGAATTCTTTTTTGACGCATCAGCGTTTGAATCTGATTGATCTTTATTATTATCACGCTGAATATCGTCGGGATCTTTTGGAGCCGTTGTACCTGTAGGTTGAATATTGCCACCTGCTACAGATCGGTCTATTGAATTTTGTCTGGCATATTTTTGTCCTGCAATGCCAGTTAATCTATCTGTTGATTTTTGTCTAACAGTAGATTGTCTGTTTGTTGCCATACTTGCATTGTTACCGGAACCGGTACCGTATGCTTCAGTCATAGCACTTAAATCTATAATTTCTGAAAATCTTTCTTGATCATCGTTTTTAATTGCATCAACAAGAGTAAGAGTCTGTGCAAATGATAAATTTTTAAGTTGATCTGAAACCATTTCCGCTTTTGGCTCCATTCCAAATCTTATATTTGCATAATCAATAACTGTATCTACTATACTATTATTTTTAATTTCCATTATCTTCTTGCCTTGTTTAATCTTTGTACAATTTTACTTGCTGGATTCATACGTTTTGTAATTCTAGCTTTACGTTGTAAACGTCCACCCATACTAGCTTTCATACGTTTAATAACAAAACGTTTTTTAATATCTATTGGTGCTGTACATTGTTGAGGACTAGAAACTGGTCTTCCTTTTCTTTTTCCTACTGTACAACGAAATTTTCGCACCACTTTTTTGCCACGACGAGCAAAAATCATCTTGGCTTCAGTTATAATTCCATTGTATGTCTCATTTACTAGAAACATAATTCATTATCCTACGGATATATTACCGTTCAATGCAATCAACAGTACAACAATAGTTGATAACAGACCTGCAATAAGTGTAGCGGCGCCACCAATTATCATTCTAGTACTGGTTGACTTATCATTTGTTCGAGTATCTGTAATCTTATTTAAAGATGTCTCTAAACGGTCAAATCTTTCGTCTAATCTGTCTAATTTATCTTCTAACACGCGATACCTCTCCGCACACAAATCAACGTGTGCTTCAAGATTTTCACGCTCTAGTCTTGACTGTTGCATTGCCATAATCTAATCTCGCAATCTATGTCTCATAAAGAGCCTGTGATTTTCGTATTATAGCCACTCTGTGGCTTTTTAATATATGTATTTATAACTTTTCGTTGTATATAACATATGTGTTTTTGGTTGTTCCAGTAGTAATAAATTTAGGGTCAGTTTCCCATGTATTATCTAAATCTGCGTATATTGGAACACCATCTATATCGTCTAATAGGTAAAAACTTGGATCGTCTTTTTTACGCCAAATATCCGGTTTTTCACTAGCAAATTTTAATACCCAAATATTATGTTTTCCAGAAATATCATCGCCAAAATTATACTCAGATACATCTGTATCTTCTAACTTATTAACACTAGAAATAACAGGCAATCCACGCAAACTTAAGGCTTGTATAATACTGTTATAGTTTTGAGCCTGTAGGAAAGATTTTGAATTACCTTTTGGGTTTGTATTTCCTGTATTTGTTATATCTATCACAGTATATATAGTGAAAAAATCCATATCACCAGTTAATACTTCTAAGCCTTTAGACATTTATATCCTCTAATAATTGTGTTATATTTTGTACTATATTTCTTTTTTCTTTTTCTGTATTAGATTTTACTGGTAAATTCCATACATTAATCTGTTCTCTTTTTGGATATTCTGCAAAATCTATATCTGGATTACCTGTAAAATCTTCATATTTGTATATTTTATGCCACTTGTATTTATTTTTTAAATTTTTCAAATGAGTATCACATTTAATTAGAAATTTAATATTGTCTAAATGTATATCTCTTTTATAAACAATATTATTAGGTGTCTGTACTTCTGTATTCACCCATTTCTCCGTTTCATAAGCAATAATCCAGGATAATATTGTATCCAAAATGTTTTCTCTATATAATAATATTGCATTTGTATTTTTTACAATATCTCTTAATACAGATCCTCCTAATGGCAATAAATGTGTAATATGTGCCTGTCCTTGCCAATCATTTTTTGTTGAAATTAAATTATATACTCTATCTTTTATCTCTTGATTGGAAGAACGTCTGATTGTTTGATCTTTTAAATTTCTGGGCCAGTATACTTTTAAAATATTATTATCAAATCTATAAACATCATTAGGATACATATGATGTAAGCATTCTCCTAGCGGTAATATCTGTAATCTTTGAGCTAATGATTCTGCACAATAATGACTTCCACTTCGAGGAGAAGTTACGATAAAATATTTACCTGTAGTCATTTAGTATCCTTTTAGTAACCTAATAGTTTACCAAGTCCATAACCAGCACCAAATGCGGCTGTTTTTCTAACCACTTGTTTGGCAATTTTACTTTTTAATCCAGGACCTGCAACCAGCTTGTTAGCATTAGCAAACTGCATAAACAAGGGCATAAGATCGCTTCTACGGGCATTTAATCTATAGTATTTGGCTATTTGTGTTGTTGCCAAAGTCTGCTGGTTAGTAGATAATGATGACCAATCTTGAATTAATCTACGTGCCGCACGTAATTTTGGATCTTGTATTGCCAATTGTCTTTCTAATCTAGTTAAAAACACACTAGCCTGAGATGAGCTAACTGCACCTTTTGAAATCTGTAACAGAAACGTCTTCAATCTCTGTGGTTGAAGTTGAATTTTATTGAATAATAATGTACTTTTTTCTCCAGGAATATTTTCTGCTTGGAGTGTATGGATTGTTTGATATAAATCAGTTCCACTAGGACTAGGATTATTAAAATTACCAAAACGAATTGTACGTTTTGCATATTCACTTGCCATAGGAGCAAAGTCATAATTTTGACTTAATACATATAAAGAAAGAATACCTACAAATGCATGATCTGCAACATCTCTAGCACCTGAATTTTCAATCTGTTTACGTGTTCTAAACATCTTTGCTTCACCAAGTGTTTGTATAAACTCTGCAGGTTTTACTCCGTATTGACTTTTTAGTTCAGGCACCTCGTGTCCGCCTTCCATACAAGCCTTTTGAAAATCATTAAATTTCATTAGTTGTTCCCCGCACTGTTTGCTCTAGTAAATGTGTCTCTATTAACTAGTTTGTAATCTTTATCTACAACGTATCCTTCATGGCCACGTTCTCCGTCAGTGTATGCTATTACATCACCGTCCTGTTGATCAAGTTGATTGATTACATAATTTTTTATTTTTTGAATCTGTTTTACAAATTGAAAAATAGCTACTAAACCTTTTTCATGTTGTTGTAACCATTGCATTATTCTATTCTTTTTTGGTTCACTTATATCTGATTGTGAAGTTATCCATTGCCCAAAATCTGAACCTAGTTCATCTAATTTTCCAGCTTTAGTTTTTGAATTTATATACTTGTACATTAAGTCATTAAAATTTTTCATTTTTAGTTCTGCAGGAATATCTAACATTTTATCAATATCTTGTGAATTAGATTGTAGAAACTGTTCTGATTTTTCTAAACCCGGTATATCAATATCTGGGGCTTGGGTTACTGTTATTGGTGGAATTACAAATAAATCTGTACTCCCAAATTTATCTTGTGGTGCTTTAGATTTATTGCCTTCCAAATCAATCATTAGATGTATAACTACACCAGCCTTACTTTGTAGCATACGTTTCCCTAAATCGCTTTTTGCATCGACTTCGTAAACTGTAGTATTTGGCTTGATTGTAACTTTACCTTTTGATTCAGTTGGCGGACTTGCATATAGTAAATCACCATGTACATATCCTCTAAAATCTTCTGGAACACCACCTTCAAAATATGGCCATAAACTAGCCATCTTAGATGCATATACTCTTCTTCCAGGATCGTCTGATTTTCTACCCACCAGCATCGCTTCCAAGTCTTTTGGATTTGTTACTCTCCCGTTGTATGTAGATGCACCAAAGCCGGATTTATCTGTTAAAACAAATTCACCTTTATCATTACGTCCAAAAATAATTGCTGGTTTACCGTCCCATTTAATTGTTGCGGATTGTGGGTTAGATTCTAACTGCCTTAATATGCCGATAGCCTTTTTGCCTCCCTGTGTGCCAGACCAGAGGATTAAGTCTTCTATATGTTGAATACGAGCGGAATTCGCGGCTTCTGATAGATGTTTATCATATATGCCTTTTCCTTTAATACGATGAAATCTACTGCTACGATGTCTTCTCTTTTTTGTACCACCTATAATATCTTTTATTTTCATTTATTATTCCTGATTTTTTTAACACCACGAATAAAACGGTCATTATCCCTATTCTTAATACTTAACATAACTCTCTTCGTCAAGTCTTGGGCTAATTCACCATCAAAATTTTGTTCAATCATTTCTAAAAGATTAATTATAGCCGTAATTGCATTATTTCCACGACTCTCTAATAATTCTACTCTATTACGAGCTGGTGAAATACTATTAATTTCTTCTAGAATTGATTTGGTACGTTTTTCCACTTTGGTGTTCTCCTATATGTTGTATTTAGCATAAAACACCAATTTAATCCTGCCGTTTTAGGATACTACGTAATCTATCGACGTTCTCTACTGCCTTTTCAACAGTATCATTCTCACTCATATTCTGATTATGTGTAGGTTTCTTCTTCATTAAGTCATATGCCGCTGTTGCAGAGTTTGTTTCATAGTCTTTTTCACTATCATCTAAGTCAGTAATACGTAATCCAGCTATATCAAATGCTAAATCTACTTTGTTTCCTACACCACTACTACTTCTAGTCTTCATAAATTGTACTTGATAACGCCCTCGTTCTCTCATTACTTGGCTTGTAAATATACCAATAACGTTATCTGCTGTCTGTACTTTACTTAAACCACCAGCAATATGAGAGTGATCAAACTCTATTTCTTCTACTGCACTTCTATTCAACTGCGATGCCGTTGCAAATAATAAATCCATTTCAACTGCAAAATTACGTAACTCTTCAGAAACAAACTTATCTTTAATAAACAAATCACTTGCACTAATTCTTTTTTGTGCAGGCATCATTAGATCTAAATAATCAAGTAACATACAATCTACTTTAATTCCTGTTTTTACTTGATACTCTCTTAAATAAGAATTTAATTGATTTACTGTAATACCACTAGGCATTTGTACAATCTGTAAACTACCTGCTTTTTTACCTTGTAGACGTACTTTTAAATCAACATCTTCTACATTACGAAATACATCTTTTGTAGTATATCCTGTTAGCATACTATCAAGTCTCATACTACATAATTCTTCACTTAATTCTAAACTTACGTATATAACATTAAGCCCTTGAAGAGCCCAGTTCAAACCTAAGTTCTGTAAAAATAAACTTTTACCACCACCGGATGCCGCCGCAAAAATATTTAATTCACCTCTGTTAAATCCACCATATAATTTGTTATCAATATCTTTCCAACCTGTACTAACACCACCACGTTGACTTCTTACTTTTTCAATACGAGCTGAAGGACTTTCCCAATAATCTGTCCCCATATGTTTTGCTAGTCCAACCTGAACTGCATCTTTTACTAGCTTTTCTACTGCTGAATATTGTCCTTTTTCTAACATATCAGTACTAGTTAGAATTGCTTTTTCTAATGCCTTATGCTGACAGAATTGTTCAAACTCATCTATAAACCAATCTTTATGTCTGTCATCTATTTCTGTACTTAAACCATTAAGTTCAGTTCCTGTAGTTGCTTTTATCTGTTCTTGGCTAGGCAATGCATTATATTTTCCGGCGTGTTCACGGATAAACTCAACTGTCTTACGTAATGTTCTATCAAAGAAATCATTTTCAATAATTCCATTCACACGTACAAATAAATCTTGATCATGTGCCAAGAACTCCAAGAATAATTTTTGCATCTCTAGATTATAATCTTTTTCCATTATGCACAATATCCTTTCATTTTTACTTTTATTTTCACAGGGTTTTTTATAGCATTATCTAGTATAGTTCTTATAGTATAAAGTCTGCCATATTTTAACATTGCATCTGATGCATCTTTGCAATTACTCCATTCTGGAAAACTAACTTTCCAGCCACGATCAATTGCTGTATGAACTGAATCACGACCAGATTCATCTGCATCCGGCAATAGTATAACATCTTTATTTAAGTTGTCAATAATGTCTGCCTGTTGTTCATTTATATTATTATTACCTATGGCTACTCCATCTGTTACAATAGCATCTATAGGACCTTCAGTTACAATTACTACTTTTTTATCTTTTTGTCTATCTAATCCATAAACAAAATTATTTTTTGGTTGCTGATTAAAATATTTAGCAGTACCTTCAGGCACATCTCCAATCCATCGAGCAGTATACCCTACTACTTTTCCTTTATATGTAAATGGTATAATAAATCTTTTCTTCATTAAGCCAGGTCTGACTGCATCACTATACATAAATCTTTGATCACCAGGATTGAAACCTCTTTTTGCAAGATACTCTATAGCTTCTAACATTTCATCTGTAGCTTTATCATCTTCCCATTCAGTAAATGGTTTTGCATTACTAGGAAGTTTCATTTCCTCCCAATCTATAATTACTTTCTTTTTAGCTTTCTTTTTCTCAATTATAGTAGAAACATCTTCTTCACGTAAAAGTTCTAATGCAAGTCTTTGTATATCAGCTTCTTGCACTCCAAATTGCTGAAGTAACTTTTTTAATTTACCACTAAATCTTGAACCAGGTTCCCATCTGGCAGTATAGCCACAATTAAAACAATGATAGCCAAATCCTTCACCATCAAATTTAAATCCGCCTCTACCTTTTGAGTCAGGTCTGCTTTCGCCATTTACAATGCATACAGGACAATTTCCATGTATCCATCCACTTGGCGCCTGAGCCCAATTTACAGGAATAAGCTGTCGTACGTAATCTGTCAATACTGGCATAGTAGTATATTATAGTCTAATTACTACTTTGTCAAGTGATCCTTGCCCGTTTTGGTGTTTTGTACGCAGAAATTTTAGATTTGATTTTAAACTAAAGGGTTCAATACCAGTTTCATTAGTAAAATAGTGGAATTTTTGTTGTACCGATAGCTCTAGGTCGAACCAATCACTAGTACTTGGAGAATCACTAGTTGTACCTTGTAAATAAAATTCACCAGTATAGTTATCTGTATATACTGCAAATGTCACTAACCCAGAGTTTTTACCCCAATATGTTGGTCCATAAAATACCTTGCTAATACTATAACCATCTCCCTGATCAAAGAAGTCTTTTTCAACCTGTGTTAATAAAGGAATGTAGTTATTTTCGTCACTAATCTCACACTGATAATGTGGTGTTAAATTTTGATCTGTAAATAGAGGAAGAGTTTCCCCTCTTTCATTTGTATATGTTAATACAACATCAACTAGACTTGGTGCATCTAGTCCATGAATATCAGCTGTATCAATTGTTACTTTTACTTCGCCTCTGTCAGGATCTACTACTTCACATTTTTTATTAACAATACTAGTTTTTTGCCTACGTGTTACAATACTAATATTAACATGAGCTCCATGTAAGGGAAGTGGTTTTCTGTCTTGATCTCTAACAAAGAATCTTAGAGCATTATGTAGTCCTTTGAATATTTTTAGTCTTCTATAATTTAAAGGTGACTGAATAGTTGTACCTCTAGCACTACTATATTGGCTAAATCCAGCACGTGTTCTGTTGTCTTGTAGGGCGAATAAATCACCTGTTTGTGTTATATCATACCCTGTACTAAAGTTTTGACTCATCTATTTCTCCTAGAATATAGCTTGTAATAGTAATACTATTAGAACACCTTTAAAAAATGATACCCAATATATACCGTAGTGAGACATCTTCATCATTTGTCTACACTTCTCACAATAATTCTTATGCCATTGAATAATCTTATTCATATCGACTCCTTAATGGTATTTATCCGAAACTCGACTTTCTTCTATGCTAAATAGAAGTAAGATGAAAACAGATTACCAAGAACTTTTACAAAACTACCCGTTTTTAACCTTAATCAACTATGCAGAAGTTGAATATTTAGGTATCTTGCAGAATGTAGACACACAAATTGCTAGTATGTATATGTACGAGCGATTACGTTCTGTAGAGGAAAAAGCAAGATTTCTAAAACTTGGTGAAGAATGGTGGTGGGAAACAAATAGAAAATTACCCATCAATATAGCACTTCTCAATCGTTGGCCTTTTCAATATGCTATTCAAAGTTTCTCAGTAAAACAAATGGAAATCTTACAAGGACCAACAGTAAAATTAGCAAATTCAATTACGAAAAGAATTAAAAGACGTTCAATTAGTCTTGTAAAGAAAAACCTTTAGTCAACATATTTAATTGTAAAACAATCGCATGAGCATATGCAAACGCATGAGCTTTTTTAAAGTAATAATCGTCACCCTTTGGCTTGATCCATACTTCATGTAAAATTGTATCCCAATCTTTATCTAATAGATATCTTTTTGCTGGACGGATTACTGCTAAAACTGCGGCTAATTGTTCTATATTTTGTGGTTTTAGTTTTCTGACTATCTCAAAATGATTGTGTATATGGAATAACTGTTCAACTACTTCTTTATGTTCTAATAATTCCCACATGGGTTCCATGTCTAATAGTTCATCTAGTTGTTCTTTACTCTCTATATTTTTATAGATACTAACATTAAGAATATCTAATTTAAAATATCCTAGTTCTTCAGCTTCTTTATAATCAACTGTTGACAAACCATTAAATGGATTTTCAGGAATCTTATGAAAATAAACACCTGTGTTATGTTTTCTAATCTTATTTTTTTCATTAATAGTTGCCGGAGTATGTTTAATAAGTGTTAGTAACTTATTTCTATCTGCAACATCAATATCAATATCTGTATTAACTATCATATTTTTAAAATATTCCCACAATAAGCCAAGTATATCTTATACTGTTTTTCCATTTCTTCTGTATATATACATTCTAATTTACTACATAATTCTTTAATGTCAAGAGCAAATATATCAACCCATATGTCAGCTGGATATGGATTTGAATTATCAGAAGCTATTTCCAATGCTTTTTCTTTATCTGCATCAGTTACGCATCTATCAAATCCCCAATGAAATGCACATTGTAACTTCCAAAAAGGTATAGTATCTTCTTTAAAATAATCAGAATAAGTATCATACATATGTTTTTTATATGCTGGATCATCTTGATGATGATCGTGTATATGCATATCAAAGGCTCGTTTTGGATTAAGAATTATTCTTTCCATATAGTTTTTCCACCAATATTTAAATACTTTAGGCTTTCCTTTAATACCAAGTTTTATAGCAGGAGTTTCCCATGTATCACTATGCCACATACCATAACTTATTCCCCAAACACCAGGTTGATTTCCCGAAGCCATTATGTCATTTAGTTTATCAAAACTTGTTTGACTTTCCTGTATTTCAATCCATTTATGTGACCAGTGTTCTGGATCTGCATTATGATTATCCCAAGGATCACTCTGTGTTGAAGTTAACTGTTCTTCATTACATAAAAAATTATTTGTTTTATAAGAAGGACTTTGTTCAAGAATCCATCCAAGTATTCCTACCTCTGCTCCAAATGTTCCGTAGACGTGTACATTTTTCATTTCATTCCTGCCTCTTCTAATACTTTTCCAACCCAATTATAATCTTCTGGACGTCTTTTAATTATACTTTTCCAACTGTCTGGATCAATATAATCTAATACCATATTAATCTGTTCTTGGTTAAGTTTACTAATTAATGATTCAGCCTGTGAACTTGAATATATAAGCCATGGACTAATCTTGCCACTACAAATATGAAATACTGCTACATTAGTTGGCACCTGAATAAAATAATTACTCCATTCTGTATTGTTTTGTTCACCCCATTCACGTAGAAATAATATAGTTCTTTCTAATGCTCTATCTGCTGATTCTCTCTTTAATCTAGATTTGATCCATGTTTTAAAATGTGTATCTCTACCCCAATGATCTAGTTTTACTTGATTCTTTAGTAAATATTCTGTAAAATCTGAGATATCATCAACACGTAAATCTTCACAATAAGTTCCAAACTTACAGAATGCTGAATAATATTGACTACCTACAAAGTCATCATATGTTTTATCTGCTTTAGAATTTGTACCAATCTTATAAAATAGTTGATATGCTCTGAAACCTAATTGAACTGATTTATCATTTTTCTGTAAATGTCTACGTTTTGGTTCACACGTATGGACTGCCAGAGTATTTTCTCTTTTAAATTCTCTTCCACAATATTCACATTTAAACATTAATGATTTCGTTTCCCATCAAATACACAGACAAAATAACAACCATCTTTACCTGCATGAACCCTATGAAAGAATCCATCTTTTATTAAAACTATACTGCCAGGTTCAACATCATGTATTATCTTTTCTGCGTTTGGACTAATTAATTCTATTTTACCTTCACCTTTAACAAAATAGTAAACTTCTTCTTGTCCACTATGTGCATGACCCGTAGTACTCTTTCCAGGTTTGAGATCAGTACTACTTAACACTAAATTGTTAAGAGTCTTGTTGTCTTTTAATGTATATGTTTCATTATCTTTTATGACATCTCCTCCGATGTCTAGTACGTTTAATTTCATTTGAATAACTTTTTTACTTCCTTTAATTCCATACCATGTTGTAACATAAGATCCTGTATTTCCTCTTTTGGTGTCAAAGAAATATATAGATCACACTCATCATCATTCCATTCAGGATTTTGTTCCTTTACCCATTTTAAAACCTTATTGTCCTTACCACGTTTGCCTGGAGCAAGCCACGGATGAAATTGTGCTTTACCTAAGCCTACTACTTGCATTAATTTAAATTGTAATTCAGGATGTGTTCTAAGAATATTAGAATGTGTATTAACTAATTCATTTGTCCATTCAATGTAATGTGTTTCAAAGTCTTTAATACTATGTTTGACACTACTTAGATATCTAGTGAGTACCCAGATATTAAGACTTTTCTTTTCTTCATCAGTAAGACTATTGTACCACGTTCTATTCTTAGTATCAATAGCCTGCATTTCAGTTTTAATTGTTAGTGTAGCTTTATTCATTTACCATATCTCATTTATAGATAATTGCTCTGGAACCTTATTTGCTTCTTTAATAAACAATGCACATGGAGGATTTGCTCCATCACATAATGGCACAACCAAAAAATGTCCAAATTTTAATTTAGGAGCATACCATTTATAATCAGTATATACGTTTTCTATTGAAACGTCAAGATATGAAGGGTTATATCCTTTAATTGGATTAATAACAAAGGCTGTAAATCCTCTATCATTAAGACTCATTAAACTTACTACTTCTGGTTCCCCAACTTCTGCATCACTGATAACGATACTCCAGTCTAACGGCACTTGTATTTTATATTCACCTATAGTCATAACTGCCGCTGGGCTATAGAAGCTCTCTAAGAATACTAAAGGAATAAAATAGTAATCTATGTTTCCTGGATTTGAATAGTCTAATATACCATATCTTAAATCTTCTACTTGTTCAGGAACTTCATCTAATTCATAGGTGACGTTTTCTGCTGTCAATATTTTCATTTATAATTAACCTTTTCTATACTGAATGGATAGTTCGCCTCCTTGTAAAATCGTTTACGTTCAGTTAAATGTTTTTTCGAATATTTCGCACTAGACGTTATATCCCAAATCTCGACATGGTCCTTATCTTTTGCCTTACGAACTCCACGTCCTATACTTTGTATTACTCTTACAAAACTTTTACCAGGCTCAATGAGAACAAGATTAAAAATACGAGGTATATTAATACCCACAGAGGCAACGCCGTATGTAGCGATAACCACATGATTAGTTCCTTCATTAATCTCATCATATGCATCTTTCCTATCTGTTGTTTTCATAACCCCACTAACAAATTGAGCATCAGGAAGATACTCAATTAGTAATTCACCAGCTTTAATTCTATCAACTAAAACTAAAGTGTTTCCGCTATCAGATATTCTTTTTATCAATTGGCTGATATATTGCATTCTAATTTTATCTGTAGTCAAGTATGTCAATTCAGTTTGATAATTATTATATACGGCTGTTTCCAGCATTTGGATAACATTTACATGACATTTAGATAAAACTCCTTTATCTTGTAATTCACTTGCTCCTAATCTGTGTGTTACTTCACCTAAACTAGAAATAAGTCCACATTGTTCATATTCTTCTTTTGGTATTGTACCAGTTAGTCCCCAACGTAAGGGAACGTTAGAAAAATCTTTAGTTAACAATTCTTTTAACACCTCGGCTTTTGCCTGATGTACTTCATCTACTATTACACAAACAACATCTTCAGCAAAATCCTGTAGACTGAATTCTGATTGTGCTTCTCTAAATTTCTTTTTAATTTGATTTAAACTTTGCCAAGTACAAATTGTGTGAGTTTTTCCAAAATCTTTTCTATCACCAAAATATACTCCAACATCTAATCCCATATTTTTATAGTCTTCATAAGTTTGTGTTACAAGACTTTTATTAGGAACAATAACAATAGTTCTACCATACTGTTCTACTTGATGACTAAGAGCGGCTGTGATAAGTGTTTTACCTGCACCTGTAGCAATTTCTTGTAAACAGTGAGGAGTAGCCAGATATTTGTTAATAACTTCTACTTGATAATCTCTTAACTCTATAGGTTGTCCTTCTGCAGGATGTCCTTTAGGCCATGATATTTCTTTATATGTGTCTTTTGTAATTTCTGGAAAATCCCAAGTATATTGTTTTCTATTATCTACAATAACTGGTTCATATCCTGCATCTATTATAGTTGGTAATATCTTTTCTAATAGATTAATAAATGTAACCCCACCTACTGTGAAATAACTGATGCAACCGTCCCAACGTCCTAACTTATAGGCTGGTACATGATAAGCATAAGGCAGAAAGAACTTTAATTTCTTTTCACACTTTCTCCTAGTGTCAAGATCCAAGCCCTCAACCTTACAATTTACCTCATCTTTCAGAATTATCTCACATCTCATATTGTTTATTATACAGGTATTACCATAATTGTCAATGTATTTAACCGTCTAGAACCGGTTTTAGAATAAAAAAGTAGAAAAAAAGGCCCACCGAAGTGGGCCTTCCAAGTTAAAAGGGGGAGTTAGACCCTTTTCATGCAAGTTGCTTGAACCATTGCCTGCCATTTAGCTGACATTGACTTCTTAAGATCAGCAACCTTACAAACCATTCTTAAGGATATTTCTCTCATCCTATCCTTATTATCGAAGATGTAATCTAGAATTTCCTGTTCCTCTTCTTTGCTGAACTGGTATTCTTTAAGCATACCATCAGCAACAATTTGTTTACATCTTAGCATTTTCTCCCTAGTAGTATCCATTGTCAAATCCAAATAGTGACATCTTGACATAATAGCATCTAGGTGATCTTTAATTTTACCTCTAACATTATCAAATTTAAGGTTAGTAATAAAAATAACTGAACCATTAAATTCGAAAGTATCAGGAATACCTTCACGTCTTAGTAAAGAGGAATCTGTGTTCCAGCTTAACTTTCTTTTCTTACTTGAGTCTAAAGCCGCCTTAAGTAAGTTCAATGAAGTCTCATCATATAGTACTGTATCACAATCATCAAGTACTAGAACATTAGACTTATCTGAATATGTGTAAAGTAACTTGTACAAACCAATTGCACTAGCGGCACCTTTTTCAATAGCAAACCTAAGTTTGTTACCAGCAAGTTTGTCAAACAAGTTATTCTTTTCTAAAACTTCTTCAACACCAAAACTTTTACCAACACCTGGAGGGCCAGTTACTACCATACCTCTAACAACACCATCTATTGAAGCCTGTGTCATTTCAGTTAGTATTTCAAATCTATCTCTCAATCGAGAAATAATCTGTTCATCTGTTTCTTTTGGATTATCAACTGCTTGGTTGACTACCTCTAAAAGAACCTCACCTTTTTTATTTTTTCTTTGTAGCTTGGTTTTCATTTTAACTCCTTTTGTTTAACTTATATATACTACTCTATACTAAGATGCCTTACTTGTCAAGAAAAAAGTTGATCTATAACCCCTTGATTTTACTGACTTTTCGAAAAAAGTTGAAAAAGATTTCACTTTTTTATGCATTTAGTACCTTAACTCTGTTAAACATTGTCTCTTTACAACGTGTATATTTGCTAATTTCGTGTTTATTGACTGTACCACGAATCTTAATAATCTTCCCATCTAGTATATCACTAAGATCTGGTTGATCTCTCCACCAAAACTTAATAACATCTTCCTTATTATGGACAGTAGTAATCATATATACACTACTACTCTGGATAAACTTTACATCAATAACTTCAACTTCAATATCATAACGTTTACGAGCATCACCAAAAAACTTACTAGAAGCACGTAACTTTTCATAACGATCTTCAACTTCTGCACGTTTACGATCTATATTATGCATATGAGGCAAACTTGCTAGAACACTAACATGAAAGTTTGAAAGCTCTGGAGCATTTAAAGCATCAGCAAGACCTTTTTCAAAACTTTTTAGTTCACCACCAAACTTCTTCATCATAAGTTTTCCATTAAACTTATCTACAATAGACTTGGCATCTTCCATAAATGTATCTGCACGTGAACCATTTTCAACTAGTTCATTAATAACTGTTTTGTTATCTTTAATAACAGTTTTCTTATCACCATCAACTTTAGTATAACCCTCGCCACTACGAATAAATCCTTGTTTACGATAAACCTGAAGAGCAAGAGCAGTGATATCCATTGCTGAATAGTCAGAAAATTTATTAGTCTTTTTATTTTTAGGCATTTTCATCTCCATTCCTTTTCATAAGAGCTTTCCAATCCTCATATGGGATATACATATCTGTATCTGGATCATAATATGATCCTTCTGTGGCATCATAATATACTACTTTGCCAGCGGCAGTTTGGAAAGGACCCTCAAGTCCTTGCCTTGCTACATATTTCTTTGGGATATCTGGAAGGATATAGTAACCCATTAAACAATCTCCTATTAGTTTAAGTAAAGTGGACCTGTCCATCTAACAGTATATCCACCATCTAAAATGTTACCTCTTGGGGCATTCATAGCAGGTGCATTCCAACCTGCGGCTTTTAGGATATCACCTTTTCTAAATTTTGGATGATTATCTGTAGCAACAATAAAACCCCAAACACTGTTTTCTCTGATAATTTTAATGTATTTCTTACCCTGCTTCACTTGAACATTATCATAAAAATTATCTAATACACCTTGGCTATATGAACTAATTTCCCTTTTACCATTCTGTGTAGTCCAGTTTTCGTAATCTTTTTTGATATCTGCTAAAAGTGTGTCTATTTGGTTTTGCATTGTAACTCCTTTTGTTTAACTTATACTCTTATAATATAGTAAGATGTCTTACCTGTCAAGAAAAAAGTTCGATAAAAAAGCCAATAAAATCAAGGCCTTTCAAAAAAAGTTGAAAAAAAGTTTATATTTTTGGAAGTTTTTTGCGAGAGCCAAACCCTATTATGGATAATTTCCAGGGTCCTCCCATTTTTGAGGGTAGTTCTTTGTCTTTTAAGAACCAACTGCTATTATGCCATTGTTTTGTATTAAAAACATATGCTGTCTGTGTATTCCATTTGTATATGTCTAATGCTTTTAAGTCATATACTTGTTTTCTATATTTTACGCCTTTTGGAAAGTGTAAAAATAATTGAGGATCAAAAAATTCTTTAGTCTGCCAATCTATTATATTACTATCATCTTCATTTCTCATTGCATTATGTTTATACATAAGTTTATCTTCTGTAAATTTATCATAACTAATAGTGTATGGGTGCAAACAAGTCCAGTATAAAGGAATAATAACTCCAGCTACTAACTCATAACCTTTTTCATCTACAGTATAATCAGTGTGTAAACCTACTGGAACACTACTTTGAAAATATTCAAAATTCCAGTTAAGTCCTGGCAGTAGATCTATTTTGTCATCTACTGGTGCAAATTTATTTAGATTTTTATATCCACGACGTTTAACTTCTTTAGAAACCATTAAGCCCATGGCTTTCTTTTTATGATATTCAATATCTAAATCGTGTTCATATGTACCAAACATTTATTCTTTAAATTTTTCCATTTGTTCTTTAGTCCATCTATTACCTTTGTAATCTCTATCACGAAAGGGTAAAGGCATTCTGTCTACATAAAGTTTATTAGGACATGAATACTCTTTTAGTGTTCTAGCGAACTCTTTTGTTGAGTCTATACATTGATAAAAACAAAGTAGATCTTTTTCAACAATCATTTCATTCTTTATAGAGCATTGTAACATTCCTGCTACTGCTAGTTCTAATACCATTAGTTATCCTTTCCAATTTGTTTTGCTATCAACGATGCAGTATAAGCTGATAATGTCCAACCTAAATGCCCGTGACCAGTATTATAGTATATATTCTTATTGTACTTATTCTGTTTAATTATGGGCATCATATTTGGTGTCATGGGCCTTAACCCTGCCCAAGGAGTAATGTGTTCTGTATTAATTCCAGGAAACATTCTTTCGCTCCAATTTATTAATGGCATAATTCTACTTCGTATAATATCTGTATTATATCCATTAAATTCTGCGGTACCTGCTACTCTTAATCTATCCTCACCTAATCTACTTGTAACAATTTTCGCTTCATCGTCTAGCATACTTGTCCATGGTGCTACATCAGGATTTTGAATAGTTATAGAATATCCTTTTACAGGATATATAGGTAAATCATCACCTACTGTTTTTGCCAATTCTCTACTATGAACTCCTGCACAAACAACAATAGGAATATTCAATCTTATACTTGTAAGTTCTGCTTGTATATGTTTTACTTTATATTTTGTTTGTAATACATGAAACAAATTAATACAAAATTTATGAATATCTCCTGTAAAGTCAGTTTCGTTAAAAAACCCACCTAATAGTTTAGGAGGTGGAACTAATGCTGGTTCTATTTCTAAACATTCTTTTGCTGATACTTGCCACCTATCCAGGCCTGCTTTTCTATATAGTTTATTAACTTTTTTAGCATTATCAAATTCTTTTTGATTAGTATAGATATGTAGAATACCTTTTTCAACCATATCAAACTGTATATCTTCTTCTTTTGCTATTTGTTTATAAAGTGTATGAGCTTTTAATGCCCATTCGCAAGTTTTACTTGTATTATGATTTGCTTCAGGAATAGCTCTTATAAATTTGTAAATCCAACTGTATTTGTCTATACTAAAACTTGGATTAAACTTTAAAGGAGCATCATCTTTTAGAAGCCATTTAATTCCTTTGCCTATATTCCGCCAACTATTCCAGGTTTCAGCATTGCTGGCACTGAGTTGACCACCATTTGCATAACTGGTCGCCATTGCTGGATATTTTCTCTTGTCGTAAATTACTACTTCGTGACCTGCTTTCGCTAGGAAGTAAGCAGTGGTGATACCTGTAATTCCGGCACCAACTACGGCAATTTTCATGATACATTATTCTCCTTGTTATTTGTTGTCCCACTTTTTGTCAATTAATAGACGCATAGGTAGTCGTGTACCTACATTTATATCATTATGTTTAGCAATATGAATTGCATCTGTTTCTTCTAGTCCTAAATCATAACACACTCTTGAATAGGTGTCACTATATTTGTTCCACAAAAAATCGGAACTAAAATGTTCCATCATCTTTATACCTATCCATTGATCACTAACATTGTGATAACCATATTCATTCATTATACTAATAGGTCCTTTTATTTTTTCTCTACTGTATCTTATTCCAATACGTTGATTGCCCATTGCTAGGCTTTTACTTAAACTGATACTCACTGTTTGGATAGCTGGATGACTACAGTCTAATTCAAAATTACGAACACAACCAAACCAAGCACCATCTATATGTACTGCTATTTTATTATGCCAACAATGATCCAACATACTATACATATCTTGAATATAGTTAGTAGTGAAACAATTTGGTAAACTGACAATTAAAATATCCCCTGGCTGTAATTGAGTATAGTGTTCAATAACTTTTATTTTTTGTTCTAATCTCCAATGATATTTATACTCAAAGTTATATACTGCAATGTTACCTTTATGTAAAAAATGCAATTCATCAAGAGTGTGTGTTACTCCCAATATTGAATCTTTGTAGGGGAAACTATCAAGACCAAAATATTCACATTGTTTATGACTTTTTATCCAGCTATCAATTTGAGATAGAAATTCTGCATTATATTCTTTTCCTCTTTTAGGATAAGTTTCTAATGTTAATTTTTTTCTAAATTTAATAAACTCATCTAAATTAATAGGTCTAGGACGATGTGTTCTTAAATCATCTAATGTTATGCTCTGATAGGTTCTTTCCATTTTTCTATTATCGCGTCTAATTTACAAGGACAATATGTTACATTACACGTTATCTCCTTTTCTGGCATCTCATATTCTCCAAATATATTACCAATTTTTCCGCCAACTGTTTGTGTACATCTATATATGTCACCAGTTTTATCAACAAATAATCTCTTTAATCCTGCCATACATTTCCAACCATTAAATTTATGTTGATCATTAGCTTGTAATTCAGCCCAATGTTTTTTGTAGCCATCAACAAAAATTTTACGTGGAATATCCCATTCAATACCAAACGGTTTTTGTCCAATGTGTCTGGCGTTTATAGCCCAATCTTTTTGTTCTTGATTGAAGTCCATAAGGTCAGGTTTCTCAATATTTTGCCGTGTTAGTCTAGGTATCACACTTACCTTTAATTGTTTTAATCTGTTATGTAATTTTTTAGCACGTTCAAAGTTTTCTGGAGTAATCATTAACGGAACATTTACAGTAGTTCTTTCATGTAATACTTCTGCTACACGATAAAAATGATCATCATCAGCTTCTTCACTATGCCAACTTAAAAAAATAAAACAATTCTTTTTAGTATGAAAATTTTCCCAATAACGAATTGTACGACTTGCATTTGTAGAAAATTCTATAAACGTATTGTCGTCACTAATAGTATCTATGAAATCTGAAAATTTTGGTTGCAATGTTGGTTCGCCTCCTAATATTTCAACATAGACATACTTATTACGTTTTTCAACTTCCTTAATAAAATTTATCCATGGAGTCCAGTTATCACTCCAACGGTAACTACCATCTCTATGATAATCGTTACAATATGAACAATTATAATTACAGACATTGTGTGTGAATAAAGTAACTATTGCACAATCAGGATTATTATTATCTAGACGCATTTTGTTCCTTTGCTAATACTTGTTTGTTAACTAGATATGAACCTTTATCACCACAAGTTAAAATACATCTTTGTATATATTCAGGATGTTCAGAATACCATCTGGACTTTAACGTTTTATAAAAATCATTATTTAAAATATCTATAATATTATGTTTGTAAAGATTATTCCAACCTTCTGGATAGTTCTCTAACCATTTTATATTTTTCCTAATTGAACCATCAGCAATATAACAACAGGGCCAAACATTACCACTAGCTGATATATAAATTTCTGGAGTATTAAGATGTTTACAAGTTATAGTTGGAATTTTTGAATCTAAAAGTTTGTAATCTCCCTTTGCTGATGCCTTATAAAAATTTTTAATTTGTGACATATCTTTAGGGTTTACGTGTTGGTCTCCACCATCTCTAATCATTACCTTTTCTGTTTCTTTTTTCTTTGTTTTTAATTTTTTCTTTGCCGCCCATATAACATTTCTACCACTAGTTCTAACAGTAAAACGAATCCCTAATCTTTCTGCATGAGCTTGAGCTACCGGTAAATCGTCTTGATTGTGTTCAAAACTAATAAACTGCCAACGGCCATCTCCTCCAGCACCAACAAATGCTTCTAGATTTCTTATAACATTTTGCCATTTAACATTTTGCCTATAGATATGATTAGTATGTTCATGTCCATCTATACAAAAATCAACGCCCACTCTAGGAATTTTTGCAAATTCTTTCCACCAGTCAGTAGTATTAATACCACCATTTGTGCTAATAAAAACTTTGCATTTTTTATCACTAAAAAATTTAACAATTTCGAATAACTCTGGATTTAGAATAGGATCTCCAGATACCCCACATAACTTTATTTCAACGCCTTCCATTTCCTCATTTTTAAAAATATTGTATAGAAGATCAAAAGGCAAGTTATTATTACCACGAAGTGGCATATTCAGTCTAGTTCTGATGCATAACGGACAAGCCGCATTGCAGTCTGAACTTACTTCTAATTCATACTCTCGGAAATGCTCTAGCATATCGATATTTATGCTAGTATTAGAGTCCTATATCTTCAAGACCTGCGGCTCTAAGTTTAACTATGTTGTTAATTTGGAATTGTTTAGCATCTAGGGCTTTCATTACACCTAGAAATCTATTACGTACTAGACTAAAATCATTGATAAGATATTGAAGCGATACAACATCTTCTTCGCCATCTACATACTTTTCTGCATCTCTACTTGTTAGTGCCTTATTATAATTTTCCAAGTATTTACGAAATGTTTTACTTCGTAATTTTCGCATCTCAGTATTTAGATATTCCAGTATCGCTTCTACTTCTTGTAACTGATTAAATCTATGTTCTACAATACCTGGCATATCTCTACTCTGCTTTTCTAAATTGCCTTTCATTCCACATTCATATTTTGCTTCATCTATTTGTGCTTCAAAGTATGTAATTGCTGGAACAATATCCGCCATATCAGCAGTAACTTTTCTATACCAAGTACTCATATTACCATCTATCCTCGTCGTCTTCGTCTATATACTCACCTTCTTCTTCGTATTCATCTTCCTCTTCTTGCTCTAACCATTCATCTAATGCATCAGATAAAAATGAATCATGATCAGCTATGTCTGCAAAACAAGCCTTAACGTCAAATCCAAAATCAACCAGATGTCTGATAAACTCCGTAGCATACTTTTCACGTACTTTATCTTCCATCATGTTGGTTGATGTATCATAAATTGTTAATATAAATTCAATGTCACCATCACTCAGATTCATTAACGTTTCCTTCTGTTAAGTTTTCAGGAGCCTCCTCCTGAGGCATCGCATCTTGTATTTCTTCAGGTTGTTTATTCCATTCTTCCATCATAGTATCTAAAATACCATCTTCATTTAAAGATAATGCTTTACGGAATTTAGCAGTAGCTTCTCCTGTTACTGGACTGGTATATTCTAAACGATTTCCTGTTTTCTTTAGAATACCTTTTGCTTCAAAGAAATCTACAAGTCCACTATAAGGACTCATTCCAGTTTCATAAGGAATTTCAACCTGTACACTTTCAAAAGGTTTAGAATATCTTGTTTTCATAACTTTACAAGCCGCTCTAATACCTTTTACATCAGTTGTTTTATTACCATCTGCATCGATTTTTAATTTAAGTTTTCGCATTGCAATAACAATACTTGATGCATAGATAAATCCTTGTCCACCTGATATTTTATCATCTGGATCAAACATATCTTGCGAAGCATATGTATGATTAGTTGCTACAAGACCTACATTAAATTCACCAAACATATTAACACAATTTCTTACAAGTGCGGTTAGTGCTTTAGGTTTTCTACCCATATCACCTTTTAAATCACCTTTTCCAAACTGATCAACATCTGTTGGCGTTAATAACATACCTAATGAATCAACTACAAATAAAACTTTTGGACGATCTTCATTTGGTTTCTCTGCATATTCTGCTTTATAGTCTTTCATAAAGTCTGAAATAACTTTTGCAACATCATCTATCATTGCTAGATTAAGTTTAAGAAGTTTCTTTTCATCTGTATCAACTTGTAAAGCATGAAGCCATTTTTCATCAAGGGCATTTTCACTATCAATTAGTACAACAAAAATTCCTTGATCTTGTGCATTTTTAACAATATTACCAGCCGCAATAAAACTTTTACCTGCTCCTGATTCTCCTGCAAGTACTGTTACCTTACCTAAAGGAATACCTTTATTAAAATCATTACTAACTAGTTTATTAAGTGTATAATTACCTGTGTTTATCCATGTATCTGGATCATTGAAGCCAACACTAAGACCAGGCACTGCCTTAGTAATGCTTTTTCTAAACTTACTTACATCGAATGGTTTTACCATGTTTATTATCTCCTTCAAGTAGTAGGAGAGTGTATCTACACTCCCCTTACACTTATATTATTAATTATCCTTCTTTACGTTTACGGATCATTTGTAAAATGTCCTGTGCAGATGGCTTCTCGCCACTAGCTGAAGGAGCATCAACTGCCGGTTCTACTTTTGCAGGCTGTACTGGAGCCGCTTGTGCCTCTGCTACTGGAGCAGGAGCCGCCGGAGCAACAGGTGCCGCCGGAGCAACAGGTGCCGCCTTTGGAGTAGAAGTTATAGTAGAACGTTTATTAGGATTTTCTACACCATAAGGACGATAGAAATCTGCAAAACGTTCTGGATCATATAATTGACCATCTACAGATGCTTCAAACATTTCAAAAATAGCATTAAGCTCTTCTGCATTTGGTTTCTTAGGAAGATAATCGTTAAGAGTAAACAACCCGTGTGCATTAATAGCATCACGTTCTGTTTGATCTAAACTTCTCTCCTTACGAGACCAGTTTGAAGTACTGTAATCAGCATATTGACCTTTAGTAGACTTTATAACTTTAAAGTCTGTACCTGCGTCATAGTCTGTTGGAATTTCTGGGAAGTCTGGGTCCATCAGTGCTTGAGAAATAATTTTAAAGATTTGTGGACTAATAACAAACCTACGAATTGGATTTTCAGGAACTGTATCTTCTTGAAGTTCACTGTTAACCACAAAACCTTGGAAGATATAAGATCTCTTCTTCCAATATTTACGACCCATGTCCTCTAGTTTAGGATCTTTAAACCATGGACGAATTTCGGCGTGTACTGGACACTGATCATTCCACATTTCTACACATGGAACTTGAACAGTTACAGGACGAGATTCCTCGCCACCTTTAACACCTGGGAATTCTAATCGAATCATCTGACGCTCTTTCCAAAAGAAAGTATTATTTTCGTCTGCGTCAGGTAAAAAACGCACCACTGCGTTTGTACCTTCTGGAATATTCCAGTGAGGGAAAATAGCTTTATCGTTGCTATTGTTAGAACTTTTACGTTCTGAACGGGTTTCTTGCTCGAGCAGTTTAGCTCGAATTTCACTTAGAGTAGCCATAAATTTTCTCCTTTAATAGCCTATAATAGTATATAACAATCTCTTGATTGTAGTATTTGCCTTTGTTAGCCTTTACAGTATATAGTTTTTTTGCCTACTGTCAAGCAATTTTTTTGTATATATTTGCTTCTACAATTGACTCAATTGCAGATTCTTGCTTTTTTCTGCCAGTTACCTTAGAATTATTTCTAAGATACTTAACAATTTTTACCACAAACTTCTGTTCTTTAGGATTCATGTCCCCAAAGTCAGACGACATTTGTGCTAAACCGTTTGATAGTCCATCGTTTTTAGTGTTATCACCTAAAAAGCTGATCATAGCAACCATTTTTGCATATTCACCCATTGGACCACTGTACTTTACAGGATCTTCATTATTCGGATGGTCTGGATCATTGACATCATATGTAATTCCTAGATCTTCTTTTCTGTTGATAATATCTACAATACGTTGTAAGTTCTCTCTACGTAATTCAGCCATTTTGTCAGCCTCTGCAACAATTATACCAACTCTGTCAAGGACTTTAGCAAAATCCTCTTTAGTAAACGTATTATATAAGAATTTGTCCTGTATGTCAACACCTTTTTCATCTTTTTCTTCATTAACTTCAAAAGAGCTATATCCTCTTTGTGTTGATAAGTTATCAATGCTATGTTTTAAGTTGCTGTATTTTGTTTTCACTGCATCTACGATATCTTCATTTGTCTCATTTACTAGTTTATTTGTTCTTACGTGTCTTAAAAACTTATTTAGATCTGCAATTTCTTCACACATTGCAAGAATAGAAGTTCCTTTTTCATCATAGGGTGTACCACCATTACTTACGTGTGTTGTCATTGCTTTAGCACCACTCATATACTTGAATGGAAACTTAAATTTTTCACCCTGTGAGTTTTCAATAAACAAAGAATGTATGTTACGACTACGTGAGCCTTTAACCTCTTCGTCAACTGTTTTTGTATGTTTAATTATTAATTTTGTTGCATTTGGAAATTGTCTATAACTAGTCTTTGTTGATCCAAATGCAGGACCAAAGCCTTCAGCAACAAAGTCTTTTGGTTCAATTTTTTTATTAAATTTTCTCACAGTAAACTCTCCTAAATTTTTGTGTGCAACCTTTTTTAAGATATTAAGTAAATCTTGGTTACTTGTAAAGTCATAATCTTGGCCGCCTTGTGCAAGTACTTCTATATCTGTACCTTCAGTACGAATAGTGATCATTAAATCCTGATCATAAGCATAGAAACGTGTAGCTAATGCAGGGTCTGTTACAGATTGCCCATTTGTATCATATAGCTTAATTTTATACTTTTTACCTTTTAGTATATTAAATATTTCTTTGCTTATTTCTTCCATTGCACTCTCCTTGTATCGTATTTATACAAAACTGCTCAAATAAGCATCGGCATAGGATCTATATAGTCATCATCATCGCCCTCACCGTCATTTAACAAAGAATTATAACTTCCTTCATCATATTTTGCAGTTTCATGGGCCATTCTAACTATTAATACCAAAGCCATAACCAAATCATCAGTTTCACCTTCCTTGGCCGCATAACTATTTCCCCTAGCTATAAATGTCTTAATTTCACGTAAAAGATTTTTACTTGCTACTTCAATTTTACTTGTTTCTATCCAATGTTTCATTTTTGAACAAGCTGATATTTTAGATTTGTGTGTTGTAGTGAATCCTCTTCTATTTAGACTAGGTCTTCCTTTTCTTTTAGGTTCTGACAAAAATGTTCCGTATATATTGTCTTCACCAAGTTCGTCAATTACTACTAATGCCGCTTCTCCTAGTGTATTGTTTTCAACACTATAGTATATTTCAGCTTTTCCATCTGTTTCATCATTAATATATTTACATAGCTGTTGAATTATTCTAACTTGTCTTTGTACTGGTGTCCTATTATGTTGCCATTCTGCTACTTGTTTCATAGAAGGTAATTCATAAACTTGTAGAGCCGCATAGTCTCCACCTGTACCTAAACTTGGATCAAGAGCTACCAAATATATTGCTCCTGGCTCTGGATTCTTATACCATCTTATTTCACCATGTTTAGCAATAGGATCTCTTCCTTGCATATTTGATAATTT